>ERZ780177.2089-NODE-2089-length-17323-cov-9.151957_pt1 | contig 17323 bp, 12 predicted proteins | sample MGYA00510973_ERZ780177 | MGnify/ENA primary metagenome ERZ780177 (study PRJEB29588, sample SAMEA2144396) | human gut metagenome | biome: human gut; feature: human-associated habitat; material: faeces | place: Denmark | collected 2008/2010 ...
CGTCAAAGCCGGTCACGCCCTCGCGGGGGATCTTCTGGCGGATGACGTAAGGCTCACCGGCGGCGAGGCGCTTTTCCACCTCTTTCTTGGGCAGGTCGCGGCAGCAGCCATCGTAGTGGGTCATCTCGCCATGGGCGCGCTGCTCGGCGTGGAGGGCTTCCAGACGCTCCTCGGTGCAGAAGCAGTAATATGCCTTGCCCTCAGCCACCAGCTGCTCGGCATACTGCTTGAACATGCCCATGCGCTCGCTCTGGACGTAGGGGCCGACGGGGCCGCCGATGTCCGGGCCTTCGTCCCACAGCAGGCCGGTCTCCCGCAGGGTGTTGTAGATGACATCCACAGCGCCCTCCACGTAGCGGCCCTGGTCGGTGTCCTCGATGCGGAGGATGAAGGTGCCGTCATCGTGCTTGGCCATCAGGTAGGTGTACAGGGCCGTGCGCAGGTTGCCAACATGCATATAACCCGTAGGCGAGGGAGCAAAACGGGTGCGGATATTATTGTTCGGCATAATGATTTCTCCTTTTATCGCAATTCTCAAAAATAGTGCCTATCAAAATAGCATATTTGCGATATGCAGTTTGCGGATGTTGCTTGTGCATTAAAAACGCAAACTGCTATAATCTATCATAGGCAAATGAATTGCAAATATCTCTGCCTAAGTTTACCCTCTCCGGCCCTGTTTGTCAACGGAGACAGCAAAGAGAAGCGGCCCTGTTTTTGCATGATACCGCAGTCTCCCGCATATGCTGTACGGACAAATCTGAATGGGTGGGAGGCAAGGGTATGTTTGTGGTCACACTGAGTAAGGCAAGCGTCAAGAAGCTGGGCGTGGGGGCGATGTGCTGTGCGCTGGTGGTGTTCAGCGCCATGCTGGGGCGGTACATCAGCACCCGCTCGGTGGCTGTCGCGGCGGCAAGTAATAAAATCGAGAGTGCGCAGGACATCCAGACCTGGTTCACGGGCTACGGGCTGGACGTGGACGGCGCGTCCATCACCGCCGACAAGGTGAAGATCCCCCGCAAGTGGGACGACAGCTTTTCGGCCTTTAACGGGGTGGTGCAGCAGAGCGGCATGGACCTGGCCCGCTACAAGGGCAAGACGGTGGAGAAGTGGACAGCGCTCATCCCGGCGGCCAGCCGGGGCGATGTGAGCAGCTACGGCGTGCTGCTGGTCTACAAGAAAAAGGCCGTGGGTGCGTATCTGTTGGAAAAGCCTTCCGGCACCGTCACCGGGCTGAAAGACGCCCAGACCGCGATGGCCCTGCAGGAGGCCGAACAGGTGTCCGGCGAGGACTTCAGCGGGGACTGGGGCGAACGGCACGAGGATGAACTGACCGACGGGCAGGCCCAGCAGACCTCGGGCGAAGATTTCAGCGGCGACTGGGGAGAGCGCCACGACGGCGAGCTGGGCGCGGAGGGTCAGGCCCAGCAGACTTCCGGCGAGCCGGACGCTGCACAGGAGCAGCCCGTGCAGTACACCGACCTGCCGCTGGATGCCGAGGGCTACCCCGTCGAATAACCGTCATTCTGTACAAAAAAGTGCGATGAAACAGAAAAATTGTGCAGTAGTGGTATTTCTGTAGAAAGATTCTGTTCAATGTTACTAAAATTTTTGATAAAAAATCGGCAATATGAAAGGGTGAAAAAAGAACGACTAAGGTTTATAATAAAGATAAACATCCAGCAGCCAGAAGGTTCGAGCGCTGCGTCCCGAGGGGTAGGGTGAGCTGCCCAGGAGGACCGGATGAAGTAAGGAGAAAATGATCATGAAGGAATTCCAGTACACCGTTAAGGATGCCTGCGGCATCCACGCCCGTCCCGCCGGTCTGCTCGTCAAGGTGGCCAAGGGCTTTGCCAGCACCGCCACCCTCGAGAAGGGCGGCAAGACCTGCGACCTGCGCAAGCTGATGGCCCTGATGGGAATGGGCGTCAAGCAGGGCGACACCGTTACCATCAAGGTGGAGGGCGACGACGAAGCCGCCTGCGCCGAAGCTATCCAGAAATTCCTGAGCGAGAACGTCTGATCGCCCAGCGTGATGAGAAGCCCTTGCGGGGAATGTCCTGCGGGGGCTTTTTGTTACGGAACACAAAACAGCAAGAATAAGGAGAAATTGCAATGCAGGTAGGTACCGGTAAAAGCATCCTGAATGGCATTGCCATCGGAAAGCTGAAGATCTATAAGAAAAAAGATACCGTCATCTCTGCCGCCGAAGTGGCCGACACCGCCGCTGAAGTGGCCCGTTTTGAGGACGCCCGCGCCAAGGCCATCGACCAGCAGACCGCTCTGTACGAGAAGGCTCTGGCCGAGGCCGGCGAGGACATCGCCGAGGTGTTCAACATCCACGCCATGATGCTGGATGACGACGACTTTGTGGACGCCATCAAGGAGATCATCAACGGCCAGCGCAAGTGCGCTGAGTACGCCGTCAAGACCGCCGGCGACAATCAGGCCGCCGTTTTTGCCGCCATGGATGATCCCTATTTGCAGGCTCGCAGCGCCGACGTCATCGACATTGCACAGGCCATCCTCGACATCCTGCAGGGCGTGGACAATGCTACTTTGCAGGGTACTGAGCCCAGCATCCTCGTGGCTGAGGACCTGGCCCCGTCCGAGACGGTCCGCATGGACAAGAGCCTGCTGCTGGGCTTCATCACCCGGGAGGGCAGCTCCAACAGCCACACCGCCATCCTCGCCCGCAGCATGAACATCCCCGCCCTCATCCAGTGCAAGGACATTCAGGACGACTGGGACGGCAAGATGGCGGTCGTGGACGGCTACAACGCCTGTGTCTACGTTGACCCCACCCCTGACCTGCTCAAGAGCCTGAAAAAGCGCCAGCAGGAAGACCAGAAAAAGCAGGCACTGCTGCAGGAGCTCAAGGGCAAGCCCAACACCACCCTCGACGGCAAGACCATCAACGTCTTTGCCAACATCGGCGGCATGAGCGACGTGGGCGCTGTGCAGCAGAATGACGCCGGCGGCGTCGGCCTCTTCCGCACCGAGTTCGTCTACCTCAACTGCAAGGACTTCCCGACGGAGGACTACCAGTTCGAGGCATACAAGCAGGTGCTCGAGAGCCTTGCACCCCGCAAGGTGGTCGTCCGCACCTGCGACATCGGCGCAGACAAGACCGTGGACTACATGAAGCTCGACCACGAGGAAAACCCCGCGCTGGGCTACCGCGCCATCCGCATCTGCCTGACCCGGAAGGATTTCTTCAAGACCCAGCTGCGCGCTCTGCTCCGCGCTTCCGCTTACGGCAACATGAGCATCATGTTCCCCATGATCACCAGTCTGCGGGAGCTGCAGGACGCCAAGGCCGTGCTGGACGAGTGCCGCGCGGAACTGCGGGCTGAGGGCAAGAAGTTCGACGAGAAGCTGGAGGTCGGCACCATGATCGAGACGCCCGCCGCTGTCCTCATCGCCGACGAGCTGGCCGAGGAGTGCGACTTCTTCTCCATCGGTACGAACGATCTGACCCAGTACACCTGCGCTCTGGACCGCCAGAACGCAAAGCTGGAGCCCTTCTTCAACCCGCACCACCCCGCTGTGCTCCGGGCCATCAAGATGACCATCGACGCGGGCCACCGCCACGGCATCTGGGTGGGCATCTGCGGCGAGCTGGGCGCAGACACCGCCCTCACCGAGACCTTCCTGCGGATGGGCGTGGACGAGCTGTCCATGAACGCCAAGAGCGTGCTGCCCGTGCGCAAGATCATCCGCAGCATCGATTTGAGCAAGCCCTCCGATAAGTAAGGAGCGCTTGACCCCAAAAACTCCGCCCCCGGCAGGGAACTTCCCCGCCGGGGGCTTTGCATACCCGAAAAATTTTACCGAAATACTTCAAAACCATAAAGTGCAGTGCTATACTGGTAGCATCAAAATACCTGCTGAGAGGGAATTTTATGACACAACTGCTCATCCGCCTGTTCGTCCGGCACCCGGACGATACGAAGAACGCCGCCGTCCGCACGGCCTACGGCAATCTGGCCAGCCTCGTGGGCATGGCCTGCAATCTCCTGCTCTGTCTGGGCAAGCTGGCGGCGGGGACGCTGTTCGGCTCCATCGCCATCATGGCCGATGCCCTGAACAACCTCTCGGACGCCTCGTCCAACGTGGTGAGCCTCGTGGGCTTCCGTCTGGCGGCCAAAGGTCCGGACGAAAAGCACCCCTACGGCCACGCCCGGTACGAGTATCTGGCGGGCCTCGTGGTCTGCGTCACCATCCTCGCCATCGGGCTTTCGCTGCTGAAAGAATCTGTGCTCAAAGTGCTGCATCCGACGGCAGTGGTGTTCAGCTGGCTCAGTGTGGGGGTACTGGCGGCGTCCATCGGCGTCAAGCTCTGGATGAGCCGCTTCAACAAGACCATCGGCCAGCGCATCGACTCCGAGACTCTGATGGCCACCGCCGCCGACAGCCGGAACGACGTGCTGACCACCAGCGCCGTGCTCCTGTCCACCGTCCTCTCCCACCTGACGGGCTGGGACGTGCTGGACGGCCTCATGGGCGTGGCAGTGGCGGCGTTCATCCTCTGGTCGGGTTGGGGGCTTATGATGGACACCCTCAGCCCCCTGCTGGGCGAAAGCCCCTCGCCAGAGCTGGTGGAGCACATCGAGCACACCGTCATGAGCTACCCGGAGGTGCTGGGCGTCCACGATCTGATGGTCCACGACTACGGCCCGGGGCATCAGTTCGCCTCGCTCCACATCGAGTTTCCCGCCGAGGCCGACCCGCTGGAAGCCCACGACATCATCGACAACATCGAGCGGGATTTTCTGAAAAAAGACCACTTACAGGTCACCATCCACTACGACCCCATCGTGACGTCGGACGCCGCCGTAGGCGTCCTGCGGAGCCGTTTGATGGAAAAAGCCCGCCAGATGGACCCTCGTCTGTCCATCCATGACCTGCGCATCGTGCCGGGGGACAGCCACACCAACGTGCTGTTCGACCTCGTGTTCCCGGCGGGCTACACCGGCGACAAGGACGCGCGGCTGGCCGAGATGTGCAATTTCGTCAAGGAGCAGGACCCGGGATACTGCTGTATGGTGAAGGTGGAGCAGAGCTATGCCTCCGCCCTGCCGGAAGAGGATCAATAAAAAAGAGGGAAAGTATTATGCTGAACGAGACTTACCGCGCCATGCTGGGCCACAAGAGCGTCATCCGCGAGACTTTCATGTACGGTAAACAGCGCGCCGCCGAGATAGGCTATGAGAACGTGTTCGACTACTCGCTGGGCAACCCCAGCGTCCCCTGCCCGGACAAGTTCACCAAAGCCATGCAGACCCTGCTGGCCGAGGAAGAGCCTGTCGCCCTCCACGGCTACTGCCCCAGTCAGGGCGACCCGGGCTTCCGCACCGCCGTTGCGGCCCATCTGGCAAAGACCTTCGGCCTGCCTTATGAGCAGAAGGATATTTTCCCCACCACCGGTGCGGCGGGCGCTATCGCCCACGCCATCCGCGCTGTGACAAAGCCCGGCGACGAGGTGCTGACCTTCGCCCCCTACTTCCCCGAGTACGGCCCCTATGTGGAGGGGACCGGCGCTGTGCTCAAGGTCGTGCCGCCTCAGGCACCGGCTTTCCAGCCGAATCTCGACGCCTTTGAAGAGATGCTGACCGAGAACGTCACCTGCGTCCTCATCAACACCCCGAACAACCCCACCGGCGTCGTCTACTCCGCCGAGACCCTGAGCCGTCTGGCCGACATCCTGACCGAAAAGAGCAAAGTTTTCGGCCACAACATCTTCCTCGTCAGCGACGAGCCCTACCGTGACATCGCCTTCGACGGCAAAAAGGTGCCTTACCCGGCAGCGTTCTACCCCCACACCCTGACCTGCTTCTCCTTCTCCAAGAGCCTGAGCCTGCCCGGCGAACGTCTGGGCTATGTGGCCGTCCGGCCCGGCTGCGAGGGCGAAGACGTGCTGGTGGACATGATGGCCCAGATCTCCCGCTTCACCGGCCACAACTGCCCGCCCAGCATCATCCAGAAAGCCACTGCCGAGTGCCTCGACGTCACCAGTGATCTGTCCGTCTACGAGACGAACATGAACCTGCTGTACGATAAGCTCACCGAGCTGGGCTTTGAAGTGGAGCGCCCCGGCGGTACATTTTATATCTTCCCGAAGGCGCTGGAAGAGGACGCCAACGCCTTCTGCCTCAAGGCCCGGGAGTTCGATCTGTTGCTGGTCCCCAGCGACACCTTCGGCGTGAAGGGCTATGTCCGCTTTGCCTACTGCATCGACACCGAGAAGGTGAAGCGCAGCCTGCCCGCACTGGAAAAGCTGGCCGCAGCCTATAAAAAGTGAATGTGAGGTAGTTCCATGCATCCGCTCCCCGAATATCCCCGCCCGAGTATGCGCCGGGACAGCTACGTCAACCTGAACGGCCCGTGGGACTACGCCATCACCCAGAGCTCGGAGTTCCCAGCAAAGTGGGACGGCGCTATCCTCGTACCCTATTCGCCCGAGGCCAAAGCCTCCGGTGTGGGCCGGACGTTGCAGCCCGGCCAGTGGCTCCACTACCACCGCACCTTCACGCCCCCGGCGGGCGAGGGCGGGCACGTCCTGCTCCACTTCGGGGCGGTGGACTACGCCTGCGCGGTGGAGGTCAATGGCCGTCTGGCCGGGGGACACCGGGGCGGCTACTGGCCCTTTACGCTGGACATCACCGACCTGCTCCGCCCGCAGGGCCGCAACACCCTCTGGGTGGCGGTGCAGGACCCCACCGGCACCGGCACGCAGGCGAGAGGCAAGCAGACCCTCCGGCCCGGCGGGATGTTCTACCCGGCCCAGAGCGGCATCTGGCAGACGGTGTGGCTGGAGCGGGTGCCGGAAAATTACATTGATACGTTGACCGTCACTCCGGACTACGACGCCCGGACCGTGACCGTGAAAGTCCATACCTCGAAGCCCGGCGGCGCGGTGAACCTCTGGGCCGTGGTGCGGGCCGGCGGCGTGACCATCGCCGAGGACTGGGGCAGCGACGAGGCCGACCGGGACGGCGAAGTGACCCTGAACATCGCCGAAGAGCATTTCTTCCCGTGGAGCCCCGACAGCCCCTTCCTCTATGATCTGACGGTCGGCACGACACAGGGCGAAGAAGAGGGCTTCGACACCGTCCACAGCTATTTCGCCCTCCGCAAGTGGGAGTGCAAAGAGGATGCAAAAGGCATCCGGCGGTTTTTCCTGAACGGCAGGCCCATCCTGCTCAACGGCCTGCTGGATCAGGGCTATTGGCCCGATGGCCTCTACACCCCGCCCTCCGACGCCGCCGTGGAGCACGAACTGCACACCGTGCGGGAGCTGGGCTTCAACCTGCTGCGCAAGCACGCCAAGATCGAGCCGGAGCGCTGGTACTACCACTGCGATAAACTGGGCATCATCGTCTGGCAGGATATGGTCAACGGCGGCGGGGCCTACCCGATGTGGTACGTCACCTACCTGACCAACGCCTTACAGCCCTTGATGCGCCGCGCCCCGGACGGGAAGCTGCTGTGGGGTTTTCTGGGCCGGGGCAGCGCCCACAGCCGGGAGGAGTACGCCCGGGAGCTGGCCGACACGGTAGCCGCGCTGGGTCGGAACCCCTGCATCGGGTGCTGGGTGCCGTTCAACGAGGGGTGGGGGCAGTTCGATGCACGGAAAGCCACCGAGATCCTCCGCGCCCTCGACCCGTCCCGTCCGGTGGACGAGGCCAGCGGCTGGTTCGACCGGGGCGGGGGAGATGTGCATTCCATCCACAACTACTTCTATCCGCTCCGCATCCGCCCGAACATGCGCACGGTGGCCCTCAGCGAGTACGGCGGCATTGCATGGCCCATGCCCGGCTATGAGCCGCCCCGGAAGACCTACGGCTACGGCACGGCCAGAAGCCGGGCAGAGCTGACGGAGCGCTACTGCGATCTGCAGCGCAAGACGGTGCTCCCGCAGCTGAAAAAGGGCCTGTCGGCGCTGGTGTACACCCAGCTGACCGACGTGGAGGACGAGGTGAACGGCCTGTTCACCTATGACCGCACGGCCATCAAACCCGATGCCGCCGCCGTCCGCGCCGTCAACGAGGCGCTGGAAGCGGAGTTTGAAAAGGCAGTAAAAGCATGAACGGGCTTTCGGCCATTTTCCCCTGTGCAGACAGAGCGGCTGCCCTTATTATAAGGGTAAGGCAAAGGGCGGCTTTTGAGGATCTTTGGCACAAATTTTGGCACGGATGAATATTTAACGGGCAGTTTGCTATTTTTCACGGCTCCCGATTGGACAAAATGCCGAAAACAATACCGTATCTTGACAATCTTGTGAAAATGCACTATACTGAACCCATCGAGACAGACCACGAAGTTCTTGTAGTGGTTTGCCGAAATAAAAAATATTTTTTATTGGAGGAATATCACTATGAAAATGTTCAAGAAGATCATGGCTGTTGCTCTGACTGCTGTTATGGCTGTCTCCATGCTGACCGGCTGCGCTTTCACTGACAAGCTGAAGAACGATCACGTTCTGGATGCTATGAGCGATGTCGCTTCTGCCTATGCTAAGAAGGACGACATCAGCACGGTCGACACTATTAAGTTCGAGAGCAAGAGCAGCCTGAACACTGAGCTGAAGAACCTGCTGAAGGATGCAAAGGCTGAGGACGTCGAGAAGTACGAGGGCGGTAAGGTTGTCGATGGCAAGTATATTGTTACTGCCGTTGAGATTGAGAAGAGCACTTCTTCCGTCAGCGAATTCAAGAATTATGCTTTGGAGATTCTGGCTGGTCTGGGTCAGAATGGGTTCGAAGCAAAGTCTGAGCTGAGCAACAACGGCAAGACTGCTACTTTCAAGGCTGGCGTTAAGGTTGATGGCTTCAAGACTGCTGACAGTAAGACTGTCTACTACGCAGTGGTTCTGGTTGAGGCTGTGGCTAAGGTCTAATCAGCGCATCTGATTGAGCTATTACAGGCACACGGCCTGTAATGATAAACATTATATGTTCGCGCATGTAGTGATTTATCTCACATAGTCTAGGGGGCGAGGTTCCGTAAGGGATCTCGCCCTTAGGCTTTTTATAGGTGCTGGGCTATTGACATTGGAGAACGATTCCTCTATAATTAGGGTGAAGACCAGTTAAAGATGCATGAACTGGAAAATCGTGGAAACTCAAAAGTGCAAAAACTGCCCGTTTTGAGATGCCGCAGAAGGCGAAAATGGCGCCGGAATATAAGAAAATGATGTGTCTGCATTGCTTTTTAAGAGAATAGATAAAAACGTCGGATTGCATCAGAATGCGTTAGAAAGCGTCGGACCGCCCGTCCCAGCCTGAAAAGGCCAAAGCGGCGGTCCGTTTTATCTTTTGTATTCTGGAAGTTCTGGCGCTTGACAATCCGCGTACGGCTGTCTATAATAAAGATAAGGAAAGGCGCTGACCGTGCAAACGGCTAGCTCCTCACTAGTTTAAGTCGCTACAAAAAGTAATGACCGCTACCGAGTTGGGGAACTGTGGGCGGTCATTTCTTTTTGTGCTTTTTCCTTTTGCTGCCATAAGAATCATCCTTTTTCCGGTCGTCCATCAGATGTACAACACTTACGAGAAGTGCCAACAGTGCGATGATCGTCTGGAAAAGCAATAGAATTTCCGATGTAGTCATAAGGCATCCCTCCCTTCGCTGTGAGCGTCGGGAGCGGAACTCCAAAAAGTTGCCCTCCCGCGCTTGCTTTGCTCCGAAGAGCAAGACAGCGAGACCGGTGAGGAGCAATAGCCGCCTGCGTTTGGTTGGACAGCGCCTTTCTGCTAAGAGGATACCATAAAAACTGACAAAAAGCAACGCCGCACGATGCATATCCGCGCGGCGCTGGAAGCGGAATTTGAAAAGCAGTATGATAACAGAAAAGCTCCGGGGACCAATAGTTTCCCGGAGCTTTTGTATTATTTTTGAGGAAAATTACTGCTCGTTCTTGATTTTGGAAGCCGGCATCTTCTTCATGGCAGCAGAATCCAGAGCGTGGGACAGCTGGGCGCCATAGGACTGAATGCTGTCCTGCAGCTCGCCGCTCTTCATGTCGGAGAGGGCCTGTGCGCGGAGGCTGTCCAGCGTGTCAGCGTCCAGCGGGTCGAGACGGACGAGCATCATCAGCGCATAGCTGGAATACTGCACGGCAGCGGCCTCGCCGGGCTTGAGGGCGCGGACAGCGTCGGCGGTGCCTTCCTCGGAGAAGGTGGCATCGATGTTGTCAGAACCCAGCAGAGCAGTGGAGAGAGAAGAAGCGTCGGAAGAGGGCTCGCTATCCAGCACCGCGTAGATGTCGGGCAGGGCAGCGGCGACGGCGGCGCTGAAAGCGGAGGTCTGGGCGCTGGCTCCATCGGGGGTGGCAGCGTTGCAGCTCTCGGCGGCGGTCTGGGCCAGCTCAAGCATCTGGGCGCTCTGGTCGTTATCAGCAAAAGCGAAGGTGCTGGTGTTGTAGAGCGGCACGACCACATAGCGGATGTAGACCATCTCGTCCTCGAGGTGGCTGGTCAGCTCTGCGTCGGAGACGGGGGCCTCGCCGTCGGTGCCGTAGCACATCTCGAGCAGGTCGTTGCTCTTGATGAGGATGCGCTCGAACCGCTTGAGGGTGTCGAGGCCGATGCCGTTGGCCTTATAGAGGTCGCCGTTCTGCTCCATCAGCTGGGAGGCGTAGCTGTCGGCCTGCGTCTCCTCGTCGGGGGTCAGCACGCCGCCCAGCTCATTGAAACGGGTCTCGATGGCGGCGTAGGACTCGAGGTTCTCGAGGGTCTTCTGGGCCACATAGTCGCTGACCACGGCGGTCTCGCCGGTGGCGTCATCGACGGTGATGGTGGCCTTGAGGAAGCTGGACACCTTGGTGGCGTCCTGGTCGTCGGAAGCGAGGTCGGCGGCGGTCTGGTAGGCATCGAACTGGGCCAGCAGATAGAGGCCGGAAGGGATGTCCACCTCACCGATGGTGCCTACGGAATCCGGGGTGGAGAGGCTGCAGCCCACGAGGCCGACGGCCAAAGCGAGGGCGCAGACGAGCGCGATGAGTTTCTTTTTCATAAGTGTACTCCTAGTGAATTTATTTTTTGCCGGTGTTTTCCTTCGGCGGGGCGGCAAGGATGTCTGCCATCGCCTTGAGGATGCTTTGCAGCAGTTCCAGCGGCTTTTCGTCGGGTTGGAGAGTCACCGAGAGGTAGGGCTTGGTGCCGGCTCCTGCCGTCACCCGGCCATTGAAAGCGATGAGCAGGCCGCGAATCATGGCCACATCCAGCGTCTCCACCTGCAACAGCAGGGTGTCCTTTTTCTGGGTGACTTCGTAGACGCCCACGGCGGTGGCCTGTACGCGCACCAGCGAGACGTTCACGAGGTCGCTGACAGAGGGCGGCGGGTCGCCGTAGCGGTCGATGAGTTCGTCCAGCACGTCGGCGGCGTCTTCGGGGGTCTGGATGGCGGCGATGCGCTTGTAGGCCTCGATGCGGCCCGGGCCGTCGGCAATATACTTTTCCGGGATGAAGGCGTCCACCCGCAGGTCCACGAGGCATTCGCTCTTGTCCCGCTGAATGGGCTCACCCTTGGCCCGGGCGATGGCCTGCCCCAGCATCTTGACATAGAGGTCATAGCCCACGGCCTCCATGTGGCCGTGCTGGCTGTGGCCCAGCAGACTGCCTGCGCCGCGAATTTGTAAGTCGCGCATGGCGATGCGGAAGCCGGAGCCGAAGGCCGTGAACTCCCGGATGGCCGAAAGCCGCTTCTGGGCGATGTCGGTGAGGGTCTTGTCCCGCCGGAAGGTGAAGTAGGCGTAGGCTTTCCGGCCCGAGCGGCCTACGCGGCCCCGGATCTGGTACAGCTGGGCCAGACCCATCCGGTCGGCGTCCTCGATGATGAGGGTGTTGCAGTTGCGCACGTCAATGCCCGTCTCGATGAGGGTGGTGCAGACGAGGATGTCGATCTCGCCGTTCAGCAGATGCTGCCAGACGGGGTTCAGCTCTTCCTCGGTCATCTTGCCGTGGGCGATGCCCACCCGCGCCCCGGGTACCATCTGGCTGACATGGGCGGCACAGGACTCGATGTTGTCCACCCGGTTGTGCAGGTAGTAGACCTGACCGCCCCGGGCCAGCTCCTTCTTCATGGCTTCGGCGAGGATGACGTCATTGTATTCCAACACGAACGTCTCCACCGGCTGGCGCTCGATGGGCGGCTGCTCGATGGTGGAGAGGTCGCGGATGCCGCTCATGGCCATGTTCAGGGTGCGGGGGATGGGGGTGGCCGAGAGGGTCAGCATGTCCACGCCGATAAAGTTCTCTTTCAGCTTCTCCTTGTGCTTGACGCCGAAACGCTGCTCCTCGTCGATGATGACAAGGCCCAGGTCGTGGAACCGGACGTCCTTGGAGAGCAGGCGGTGGGTGCCGATGACGATGTCCACACTGCCGGCCTGCAGGCCCCTCAGGGTCTCTTTCTGCTGTTTGGCGGTGCGGAAGCGGGAGAGCAGCCCGACTTTCACCGGGAACGCCTCCATGCGGGAGATGATGCTGTTGTAGTGCTGCCACGCCAGCAGGGTGGTGGGGGCCAGAATGGCGCACTGCTTGCCGCCCATGACGCACTTGAAAGCCGCGCGGAAGGCGACCTCTGTTTTGCCGACGCCCACGTCGCCGCAGAGCAGGCGGTCCATAGGCCAGCCCTTTTCCATGTCTTTCTTGATCTCGGCGGTGGCGGTGAGCTGGTCGTCCGTCTCGTCGTACTCGAAGCGGGACTCGAAATCGCTCTGCCAATCACCGTCGGCGGGGAAGGCGTAGCCCGTGGCCTGACGGCGGCGGGCGTAGAGCTCGATAAGCTCCTGCGCCATCTCTTCGGTGGCCTTTTTGACCTTGGCGCGGGTGCGCTGCCACTCGGTGCCGCCCAGCTTTGCAAGCTTCACCTTTTCCTCGTCGCCGGGGGCGGTGTAGCGGCTCAGCAAATCGAGCTGAGTGACCGGCACATACAGCACGTCGGAGCCGGAGTACTGAATCTTCAGGTAATCTTTTATCGCGCCCTGCACCTCGAGACGCTGGATGCCCGCATACATACCGATGCCGTGGCTCTGATGCACCACATAGTCGCCGGGCTTGATGTCCGAGAGGCTGGACAGGGCGTTTTTGTTCTTCTTGCGCTTTTTGTTTTCGGCGGCCTCGTCGTCCAGACCGTGACGCCGGGACGAGATGACCGCCACGCGGGCGAACGGGAAGGTGCAGCCCGCCGTGAGGTGGCCGGGCAGTACCTGAACCAGACCTTTCGCGGGCCGGACGTCCCGGCTCATGCTGACGGCATAGCCCTTGTCAGCCAAATCGCGGGTAAGGGCCGCTGCACCCTTGGGCGTGCCGGCGAAAAGGGTCACGGCGTACCCCTGCTGGACCAGCGGGTCGAGGTCTTCCCGCAGGGAAGCGAGGTCGCCGCCCCAGTTGGGGGCCGCGAACGCCTCGGCGTTGATGAGGTCTTTCAGTTTGAACTCGTTCATGCCGCGCAGGAAGTTCTCGCAGAGCAGGGTGCTCTGGTCCTGCGCCGCAATGGCGAGGTCGTCCATCGTCTGGTAGAGCACATCGAGGCCGGGGCAGATGACGCCCTCCTCGAGCAGGCCGGTCAGCTCTTCGCTGCGGCGGAACTCGGTGGCCTTCTGGGCGTCCCGGATGCCGCCCACCTCGTCGAGGATGAAGATGGGGCTGCTCAGGTGGTCGAGCAATGTGGCGGGCGTTTCGTACCGCAGACCGTAGTATTTGTCCATAGCCTCGGGCATGACGCCGCTGTCCAGCTGGGCAAGGTCGGACTCCATGGCCTTTTCGAGGGCGGTGCGGCGCTTGCCGCGGGCTTTCTTCTGGGCGGCGCGGAGGGCCTCCGCCGTGTCGGCGGTGCTGCCGAACAACACCTCACGGGCGGGGGAAAGATAGATTTTTTCCAGCGCACCGTCCCGCCGCTGGGTGAGCAGGTCGAAGGAGGCGAGAGAGTCTATCTCGTCGTCCCAGTACTCCACACGGGCGGGCTGGCGCATATCGGGGGCGTAGATGTCCACGATGTCGCCCCGGACGCTGAACTGTCCCGGGCCGTCCACCTGACTTCGCCGCACGTATCCGGCGGCGAAGAGCCGCTCCACCAGCGCTTCGCGGTTGTAGACCATGCCGGGCTTGAGGGTGAGGGTGTTCTTCTGGAACTCATCCTGCGGCACAGTGTATTGGAGCAGGGCTTCGGCGGGGACGCAGACGGCGTTCAGCCGTCCGCCCGCCAGTGCGCCCAGCACCGACAGACGCCGGTACTCGTACTCGCGGCCCGCGCCCTCGACGGGGCGGAGCATGAAGTCCCGGGGCGGGAACACCGCCGCCGAGAGCCCCAGCGTCTTGAGGTCGTCGGCAAAATGGGTGGCTTCGGCCTCGCCGGGCGTGACGACGCAGAGGATGCGGCCCGTATCCTTCTGGAGCGCGGCGTAGAGCAATGCCCGGCCTGCCTCCGGCAGGCCGAACAGCGCCGCCGGGCCGGGGGAGGCGAGGCTGGCCGCTATCTTCTGATATTCAGGGGTGTTTTTCAGGAGCGCTTCGTACATGGTGGACCTCCTTTCAGAAAAAATACAGTAAAACCTTACCCGTTATACTTGCTCTGCGCCAGACCCAGCTTGCCGTCCATGATGAGATTTGCGGCGGCTGCGATGTCGGGGCAGCGGTCGGCGAGGGCCTTGGCGTCGTCGGGCGGGAACTTGCCCAGCACCCAGTCGGCCAAATCGTAGTCCGGGCGGGGCTTTGCGCCCACGCCGATGCGGATGCGGGGGAAGTTCTCGCCGCCGAGGCGGGCGATGATGCTCTTGAGGCCGTTGTGGCCGCCCGCAGAGCCGAAGGGCCGGATGCGCAGTTTGCCGGGGTTCTGGGTGATGTCGTCGCACAGGACGATGACGTGGTCGGCAGGGATCTTGAAGAAGCCCGCCAGCGGGCCGATGGAGTCGCCCGAGAGGTTCATATAAGTCAGGGGCTTCAGGAGCACGACCTTGTGGCCGTCCACCTCGCCCTGCCCCCACAGGCCCTGAAACTTGGTCTTGGAGACGGAGATGCCCCACTTGCCGGCCAGATAGTCCAGCGCGGCAAAGCCTGCGTTGTGACGGGTGCCGTCGTATTTCGGCTCCGGATTGCCGAGGCCGGCAATGAGCCAGATGTCATTGGTATTCATATGATATATTCTGCCTTTTTTACGTTGGATCTGTTTTCGAACAATATGTTATTATAACATACACGCGCGCAAAAAGATACACAAAAAACATAAAATGCCCCGGCGCACGGATGCGGAACGTGCGCCGGGGCAGAAGGAAAGCGCCGGATGCGGAACCGGCGCTCTGGGCAGAGTCGGAGGGGGAGCAAAAACGGAAAACTTAACCCTGCTCTTTTTCGAGTTTCTGCTTCTTTATAATGTATGCCTCCATTTTCGGTTCAGCCCAGCCGTCGAGGTTGGTCTGACGCTCCCGGGCGATGCCAAGAGCCTGCGGGGGGACGTCCTTGGTGATGGTGCTGCCGGCGGCGGTGTAGGCCCCGTCGCCGATGGTGACGGGGGCGACAAGGTTGGTGTTGCAGCCGATGAAGCAGTAGTCGCCGATCTGAGTGCGGAACTTGTCCTTGCCGTCGTAGTTGCAGGTGACGGTGCCGCAGCCGAAGTTGCAGTACTTGCCTACATCGCTGTCGCCGATGTAGGTCAGGTGGCTGACGGTGTTGCCCCGGGCAAAGTTGGAGTTCTTCGTCTCGACATAAGCGCCCAGATGCACACCGTAGCCGGTGACGGTGTTGATGCGCACATGGGTGAAGGGACCGATGTTGTTGTGAGGGCCGAGGTGGCTGCTGTAGACCTGACTGGCGTTGACGGTGGTGTCTTCGTCCACGGTGCTGTCCTCGATAAGGGTGTTGGGGCCGATGACGCAGCCTGCGCCGATGGTGGTCTTGCCGCGCAGGATGGTGCCTGCGAGGATGACGGCTCCCGGGGCAATGACTACTTCAGAGCCGATCTCCACATTGCGGCTGCGGATGTCCACGCCATTTGCGATGTGGCGCAGCAGCACCTCTTCGCGCTGGGCCTCGGCAGCGTCGAGCTTTGCCTTTGCGGCAGCCAGTGCGGATGTATCAATATTCTGCATAGAGAAAAACCTCCTCCAAAACCGCCTCTCGCAGAAGCTGTGCAGACCCCTGCGGAAGAGGAAATGTTGTATCCAAGATAGAAGAAATTCGGAAAGATGGAAGACAAACAAGAACGGCAATGAGTTTAATGGATAGAAAGTTGTATCCAACTGCCCAAAAACGGCGTCAGAACTCGAAAATCCTCTTCAAATCTTTCCCATTTTATATTACCCAAAAAGTGAGTAAAATGCAAGGGTTTGCACAAAAAATATCAAACAAATTCGGTGATTTGTCCGATGGAATAGACGTGAAATTCTGGTATAATAGTTTAGCATTCATAGAGAAATGTTTATCGTATGACAAGACAGAGCAACGATAAGACCGCCGTGCTTCGCGCCAGCGGCCATCATTTGGGAGGTAAACACGCATGAGCAAAAAGTATCTGTACTACTTCAGCGAAGGCAACGATGCCTTTGGCGGCGACAAGGTCACCATGAAGAACATTCTGGGCGGCAAGGGCGCTGGTCTGGCTGAGATGACTGCAGCCGGTATGCCGGTGCCGCAGGGCTTCACCATCACCACCGAGGCCTGCACCCAGTACTACGCAGATGGCCGCCAGATCAACGACGAAATCACCGCTGACATCTTCGAGCACGTCAAGGGCCTCGAGAAGATCACCGGCAAGACCTTCGGCGACAACGAGAATCCGCTGCTGGTCTCCGTCCGTTCCGGCGCACGTCAGTCCATGCCCGGCATGATGGACACCATCCTGAACCTCGGCCTGAACGACGAGGCTGTCGAGGGTCTGGCCAAGAAGACCAACAACCCCCGCTTCGCATATGACTGCTACCGCCGCTTCGTGCAGATGTTCGCCGACGTCGTCATGATGGTCCCGAAGAGCCTGTTCGAGGTCGAGATCGACAAGATGAAGGAAGCCAAGGGCGTCAAGAACGACGTTGACCTGACTGCTGACGACCTGAAGGAACTGGTCGGCACCTTCAAGAAGATCTACGAGGAGAACGAAGGCCGTCCCTTCCCGCAGGATCCCCGTGATCAGCTCATCGAGGCTGTCAAGGCTGTCTTCCGCAGCTGGGACAACCCCCGTGCAAACGTCTATCGTAAGATGAACGAGATCCCCTACGAGTGGGGTACCGCTGTCAACGTCCAGCAGATGGCTTTCGGTAACTCCGGCGACCGCTCCGGCACCGGCGTTGCATTCACCCGTGACCCCGCCACCGGCGCTAAGAAGCTGA
>ERZ780177.2095-NODE-2095-length-17297-cov-2.827514_pt1 | contig 17297 bp, 9 predicted proteins | sample MGYA00510973_ERZ780177 | MGnify/ENA primary metagenome ERZ780177 (study PRJEB29588, sample SAMEA2144396) | human gut metagenome | biome: human gut; feature: human-associated habitat; material: faeces | place: Denmark | collected 2008/2010 ...
GTGTTTTTTTTGTACGGATGGAGAACGTGTACGAGTGGAGAACGTGTACGAGTGGAGAACGTGTACGAGTGGAGAACGGGTACGGGCGGAGAACGGGTATTATGAAGGCGGGCGAGGGGTGATATTTTTGTTGCAATATAAAAATATCTATGATATGTTGCCCAAAATTTTATTAATTATGTCTAATTTAAATTATATTGTATGAATTTATTATTGTTTTTACAGACGGGTTTGCTGTTTTCGGCAAACCGCTGGAAGGTTGCGGTAAACAAGAACAAACCGTTGTTGTGGCTGTGTGGCATATTTTATGTAATCGCGCCGCTTTTGGAAAAGCCGAATTCAATGTGGGCGGCTCCTTTGTTCTTTTATCTTTTTATTTTAATGGCGGATTTAATGTCTGCTGATGCCGGAGGCGTGTTTGCGAACAGCGGAGAAAGATTCCGTTGTATCGTGTTTGCTACCGGTTTTACCAAAAAGGGAGGGGAACGCCGTTTGAGCGAAGGCGTGTTTATCAAAGCCAAAGGATTGCATATCGTCGATATGTTTCCGGTTACAGACTGCCGGGAAAGGCTGCTGGACGAGCGGACGCTGATTATCAAGCCCAAAGATTTCTCTTCCTGCTGCCTGTATAGTGCGGCTTATCCCAAAGGGCTGATTTTAGGCGAGGCGGTTGATGACGCGTTAGTGTTTTTCTATAGCAAGAAAGCAAAAATGCTGCGGGTTGCAGAGCCGGGCCTGCTTGGCAAAGTTTCGGGGATTGCCGGCGTTGCGGCGGGAGATGAAATGATGTCCGATTTTTGGGGCGAGGCGAAATACGTTGCGCTTGATGGCGGAGAGAGTATTGACGCGGCCGAGTACGACAGTTTTTGCGACGCGTATCGCGTTGATGAAACACGATTTCTCCGCGCCGAACAAAACGACGGTTCATGTCTGGTGTTTGAGGCTTTATTTTCCAATGGTGAAGCGGTTGCGGCGTTTCGGGTTGAAAATGTGCCGGAAATCTTTTTTGCAGACGAAAACGGCAGTCGGAAAAGGCTGCATTACGATGCGGAAAAACATGCGTATGCCGTGGCGTGAAAACAGAAAAAACATAAAAAACGGAAGCATTGTGCTTCCGTTTTTTTGTTAAGAATCAGCTTTACCAGGAATAGGTTATTCCCATACGATAGGCCGTATCCGCGCTGCCCCAGGCGGCACCGACATTTAACAGAACGTTGTCGTTTATCCAGTGGAAGCCGCCGAGCGCCATTGCCGTTTCGCCTTCGTACATGCCTGTACCGAAAGAAAGCTGCGTGTTGCCGGTGGCGCGGGCATTCGGCACCAGAGCCGTCATGGCAGACATGGTGGCCATACCGGCATTGAAGTCATCGCGCAGATCATTAATGTCGCCGCTTAGCTGGTAATAACGAGAATCCAAATTGTGAATCTGGTTATCCAATCCGGCAACGGCGTCGGTTAGATTGGTGGCGCCGGAGACGTAATGCGTGTTGGCCAGTTTTGAGGTGTTGCCGATGGCGGTATTGACTGCGGCAATGTTTTGATTGACCGTATTGCTTGATGATACGCCGTTTTGTGCGGTACCCAAATCTTCTGCCGTACCGATGTTGGAGGCGATTTCGCTGATGGCGGTGGAAATGTCTGCACCGGCTGTGGCGAGATAGTTGTTGGAACCGTTGGCGTTGGTATAGTTATCGCGGTTGCCGATGGCAGAATCCAAAGATGTCAGATGATCTTCCACCGTGGTACCGTCGGCCAGGTTGCCCTGATGCTGGCCGCCCAGTTTGTCGGCGAGGCCGTGAATAGTGCCCAGGGACTGGTCTATGTTGTTGATGGCCTCAACAATCGTTTCCGGCGCATCCTCAGAACCATTAGACAGGTTTTTGTTGCCGACGCCGAGCTGGCTGATGTCGCCGACCGTCTTATTGACGGTATCTTCAACCCGGGTGCCGATAGTATTGTCAACCGAGTTTTGAACTTTTTCGTCAAGCCCTTCGTTGGTAACGTATTTTTCATCGGCTTTGGCAAGGATGTTTTCTTCAACCGTTGATAATTGGGAATCGGTGTAGTCTTTGCTCTCCTGCAGGCTGTCTGCAATATTGCCTTCCAGCTCGGTTTTAGCGGTGTTTATGTTGCCTTGCAGTTCAGTTTTGGTATCGGAAATCGTGCCGTTTAATTCGTCTTTGGCCGTATTTACCGCCGTGTCTATCGCACCGCCTTCTTTGGTGATGTCGTTAATCTGGCCGGACAGTTCGGTTTTGGCCTGCTCAAGCTCTGTTTTATCAGCTTTGCCGCTTTCCAGATTGTCAATGGCTTCAGCATTGGCGGTGATGGCGGCCGTGTTGCCGGCGACGGCGGTGTTGGTTTTTTCCAGCTCCCCGTCTAAGGCCGTAACCGTTTCGTTGGTTTTGTTGAGTTCGCTTTCAAGGTTGGCCACATTTTGGTCGGTGGTTTCCAGCTTGCCGTTTAAATCGGAGACGGTTTGGTTGGTTTTGCCCAGTTCATCTTCCAGCGCCGTTACGTCGGAAGCATCGGCTTTGCCGGCCAGCTGTTCGTTTACATAAGACGTGTCGGCTTTGTCCGCCAGGCTGCTCTCAAGGTTGTCAACTTTTTTGTTGGTATCAGAAAGCGATGTTTCCAGATTGCCGACTTTTTCATTTGTGTCAGAGAGGGAGTTTTCCAAGTTGCCGACTTTTTCGCTGGTGCTGGCCAGCTCGCCAGAAACTTTATCAATATTTCCCTGCAATTCGTCTTTGGTACTTTGCAGCTCTTTATCCGTTGCGTAGGTGTTATCCAGATTGGCAACGGTATCCTGCAAGCCGCTGATGTCGTCTTTAACCGTAGCCATGTCGTCTTTAACCGTAGCCATGTCGCTTTGCAGATTGTCAATATCCGTTTCTGCCGTATCCAGGCGCCCGCCAAGTTCGGTTACATCTTCGGCGACATCGTTAATGCTGCCCTGCAGTTCGTCTTTGACGGCAGTGAGTTCTTCATTGCTGGCAAAGGTTTCATCCAGACCGCCCATAACATTGTCAGTTACGGTTTGTTCCAGCTTCTCAGTCTGCTTGTTGATTTCGTCGCTGACGGCGCTGCTGACCGTATCGCCCAGCTGGTCGGTAATGGTATTCTGGACGGTTGAGGCCAGTTCGTCCTGAGAAACGTATTGCCCGTCCAGTTCTGTGGATATTTCATTCTTAATCGTATCCAGATTGTCCTTGCTGACAAATTTATTGTCGGCTTCGGTTTTGCTGTATACATCGGAAGCGTCAGCTTTGTTGTTTAACTCGTCTTTGGTGGCGTAGTTGTTCAGATCGTTTTTTGATGCATACAGGCCGTCGGCGGTATCTTTGTCCAGCAGGCCTTCGGTGGCTCCGGCAACGGCACTGTCAACGTAGCTTTCACTGGCCAGGCCGGTGGTTGCTTCCGAAATGGCACTGTTCATATCGTCTTTGGAGACTTTGTCGGCGATTTGCGTTTCCAGAGCACCGGTTGCGGAGCCGACCGCGCCGGCGACGGCGTCATTTAATTCGCCGTCGGTAACATAGCCTTCCAGAGAATTACTGATTTCGGTTTTGGCAGAGTCAACGGCACTGTTGACGTACTCTTCAGAGGCAAGTCCTTCGGTGGCCGTATTAACGGCATCACTTATCGCGTTTTGCATTTCTTCACCCGAAGCCAGGCCGGCCAAATCTTCTTTGGTGGCATAGTTGCTGCCGGCTTCCGTGACGGCATCGTTGATGGCCGTATCAATTGTCCCGCCCTCGGCTACGCCGTCGGATATGGCCTCCGTAATGTCGTCTTTGGTGGCGAAATTGCCTTCTTCAATCGCGGAAGAAACCTGTTCGCTGACGGCGTTTTGGATGGTGTCGCCTGAGGCAAGGTCTTTCGTTGCCTGGTTTATGGCCTGCGTAATGCTGCCTTCTTCTTTAAGAGCGTCGGAAATTGCCGTGTTGGCGACTTCTTCGGCCGTGCTGCCGATGGTGTCGGAAATTTCGGTTTTGGCATTATTGATGGCATCATAAACCTGGTCGCCGCTGACAAGGTTATCATGGCCGTTGCCGATGCCTTCGCTTGTGTCTGTGGCTTTGTCTATGGCTGACTTTATGGAACCGCCGCTTTCAAGGGCCGTTTCTATGCCGATGTTAATGCGGTTGTTGGTGAAGGTATAAATTTGTCCGCCACTTTCCAGCGCCGTATTCAGGTTGCTGTTAAAGACGGAAGTTGCCGTATTTCTGACGTTGGCTTCCAGCCCGGTTCCAGAGTATGTGGTGCCGGAAGATATGTTGTTTATTTTGGTATTTTGTTCGTCTTGTTCTTCTTCAAGAGCGGCAATGTCATTGCTGTTTTGATCAATTTTTCCTTCATTTGTGGTGATGTGATTGGACAGTTCGGTAACCGTTGTGGTATCGGCTTTGAGTGCCAACTCGCTTTCAACAGTTTTGCTCAAATTGTCGACGGCTGTTTTGGCTTCGGACGCCTGAGTTTTGGCTGTGGTAGCGTCTTCCTGTGTGGTACGCAGATTGGCCGCGGTGGCATAAGCGGTATTGCCAATCATATTGATACTGTTTTGCAGAGTGGTAAGGTCGCTATTTGTCAGGTAATTGATTTGGGTATAGCTTGATCCGGATTCATCGCTGGCAATCCATCCGGTTCCTTTATTAAACTGAATGGATTCAAAAGTGTCTTCCTCATTATTTGTTGTCTGGGCATGGACAATTGAGGCCATACTTAACAAGCAAATAGCGGTTCCTGCCAGTAAGATATTTTTGTTCATGGTTTTGTCCTTTGATATAGGTTGCCTTTGTTTTTTGGAGTGTGTCGTGCTGATTTTTTGGGGTCGTTTAAAATATACATCTTTAGTTTTATTTACGTTTTTTTAACTGATTGATTGTATTATAAAAATAAAGAAACAGTTCTGTTGATTTTAAACGACCCTTTTTTTTCAGCAGTCCGGATTGTTCGCAAGGGTAAGGAATACAGGAATGTAAGAACCAGTGCGAAAAAAACTGTACAGTAAGGGAAATATTAAAACTGAGAAGAAAAACGGCTAAAGCAGGGAATGGCTGGTTTTTATATCTATTGACTTTTGGGGGCAGACGGCGCTATATATACCTCTATGAGCAATCAATTTGAAGTGGTCAGCCCGTTTGAGCCGTCGGGAGACCAGCCGGAAGCAATCAGGCAACTGTGCGACGGCCTGAGAAGAGGCGAAAGAAATCAAGTTCTGCTGGGCGTTACCGGTTCGGGCAAGACCTTTACCATGGCCAAAATCATTGAGGAGATGAAGAAGCCGACGCTGATTATGGCGCCGAACAAAATTCTTGCGGCGCAGCTGTATGCGGAGATGAAAGAGTTTTTTCCGCACAACCATGTTGAGTATTTCGTATCCTACTACGACTATTATCAGCCGGAAGCATATATTCCGAAGACTGATACCTATATTGAAAAAGATTCTGCGATTAACGAGCAGATTGACCGGATGCGGCACGGGGCGACGCGTAACGTTTTGGAAGAGAAAGACGTGATTATCGTGGCGTCGGTGTCGTGCATTTACGGTTTGGGAAGCATGGAATCGTATTCGGCGATGGCGTTTTCGCTTAAAAAAGGCGATTGTATCGAGCCGAAAGAAATCTATAAAAATCTGGCGTTGCTGCAATATGAGCGCAATCAGGCGAATTTTGTGCGTTCCACGTTCCGGGTTAAGGGCGATACGTTGGATATCTTTCCGGCGCACTACGAAGACCGCGGGTGGCGGGTGTCGTTCTTCGGCGATGAGATTGAAAAAATCAGCGAGTTTGACGTTTTGACCGGCAAAAAAACCGCGGATTTGGAAGAGATTACGATTTATCCGGCGAACCATTATGTTACGCCGCGTCCGGCATTGTCGCAGGCGATGATGCACATTAAGGAAGATCTGGCTTTGCGGCTTGACGAGCTGAGGCGCGACAACAAGCTGGTGGAGGCGCAGCGGCTGGAGCAGCGGACGCGGTTTGACCTGGAGATGATGGAAACGACCGGGCACTGCAAAGGGATTGAAAACTATTCACGCTATCTGACCGGACGTGCGCCGGGCGAACCGCCGCCGACGCTGTTTGAGTATTTTCCGAAAGACGCGCTGCTGTTTATTGACGAGAGCCACATTTCGGTGCCGCAAATCGGCGGCATGTATCGCGGCGACCGCAACCGCAAATCCACGCTGGCTGATTACGGGTTCCGACTGCCGTCGTGCGTGGACAACCGGCCGTTGAAGTTTGAGGAATGGGACAGGTTCCGCGCGCCGACAATTTTCGTTTCGGCGACGCCCGGCGACTGGGAACTGGAACAGAGCCACGGCGTGTTTGCCGAGCAGGTTATCCGCCCGACGGGGCTGATGGATCCGGTCTGCGTGGTCAAGCCGGTGGAAGACCAGGTTGACGATTTGATGGCGGAATGCCGCAAGGTGATTGCCAAGGGCGAGCGGGCGCTGGTTACGACGCTGACGAAAAAGATGGCGGAGGATTTGACCGAATATCTTAAGGAAAACGGGATTAAAGTGCGGTATCTGCATTCGGATATTGATACGCTGGAACGCATTGAGATTATCCGTGACCTGCGGCAGGGCGTGTTTGACGTACTGGTCGGGATTAACCTGCTGCGCGAGGGGCTTGACATTCCCGAGTGTTCGCTGGTGGCTATTCTCGACGCGGACAAAGAGGGTTTTTTACGCTCGACGCGGTCGCTGATTCAGACTATCGGGCGGGCGGCGCGCAATGCCGAGGGGCGCGTGGTGCTGTATGCCGACAAGATGACGGATTCAATCAAGTTTGCGCTGGACGAGACCGAACGGCGGCGCAAGAAGCAGTTTCAATATAACCTGGAGCACGGAATTACGCCGAAGACGATTAAAAAGGCGATTTCGTCAGTATTGCAGACGATGACCGAGGCAGAGGGTGACAAGGAGCTGACGGCGCCGATTGCCCGCGACAGGATTGAAAACATCGCCAAAGAAATCAAGCGGTTGACCAGGGAAATGAAACAATACGCGGCGGATTTGGAATTTGAACAGGCGATGAAGTGCCGCGACGAAATTAAGAGGCTGGAATCCATCCGGCTGGTCGTGGAGGATTAGGAACCGGCCGCGGAAAACTCGGAAACCGGGCTGAACGGCATTGCGGCAAAACAGCAGGTTTGCGGCGAGCAGAAAGGCTGGCAGAGCAACGCGGCAGAACAACGGGGTTGTGGCAGAGCAGAAAGGCTGGCAGAGCAGCGGGGCGCAGAACAACAGGTTTCGCAGCAGAGCAGAAAGGCTGGCAGAGCAACGTGGCGCAGAACAACGGGTTTGCGGCAGAGCAGAAAGGCAGGCAGAGCAGCGGGACAGAACAGCAAGTTTGCGGCAGCTCCGGGTGTTCCGATGTGGGAGCAGGGCAGGCGTTGTATCTTTTGTTACATTTTTTCCGGCGCTTTGAAACCCAGAATGTTAATGCATATATCCAAAACTTTCAGTGTCAGGGTAATCAGCGCAACGAGCGACCTCAGGGTCGTTTTATCCTCTTCTGCCAAAATCTTTTTATCGTGGTAGAAGACGTTGAACTTGTTGGAAATCTCGTACACATACGAACAGATGATGGAGGGGGCATCTTTTTTGAGCGCTTCGCCAAGCGTGTGGCTGAAACGGGTCAGCGTCAGAGCCAGGTCGCGTTCGCTGGCAGTGGTGAAAGCGGCAAAACGGCAGGCGGTTCCGGATGCAGTTGTGCCGGACGAAACCGCAGCGGCAATCTCCGGATGGCGTTCCTTAAGCTTGGCAAGAATGGACTTTATCCGCACCATGGTATAAAGGATATACGGCCCGGTATTGCCTTCAAACGAGGCAAACTTGTCAATGTCAAAAATATAATTGCTTTCGCAAGGGTTCATCAGGTCGCCGTATTTGATGGCGGCGAGGCCGATGGCCTGTTTCAACTGCCGCAGTTCGGCTGCGGGCATTTCCTCTTCGCCTTTAATCGCAACTTTGCTTTCTACCGTATCCAGCAGTTCGGAGAGTTTCATCGTGCCGCCGGAACGGGTTTTGAAGGGTTTGCCGTCTTTGCCGTTGACGGTGCCGAAACCGATGAACGTCAGTTCGGTTTCGGGGCGGGTTACGCCGGTTTTGCGGGCGCAGCGGAAAACGCGCTCAAAATGCAGCGCCTGGCGTTTGTCGACAACATACATGACGCGGTCTGGGCGGAAATCCCGTTCGCGCTGGACGAGGGTGGCAAGGTCGGTCGTTTCATAAATTGCGCTGCCGTCGGATTTCAAAATAATGCACGGCGGGATTGGCGCGGTATCGCTTTCTTCTTTGACATCTACGACGAGAGCCCCTTCGCTTTCATAGGCGAGCCCTTTGCCTTTCATCATCCTGACCATATCGGGAATAAAAGGGTCGGCATCGCTTTCGCCGAGCCAGAGGTCAAAGTCGACGTCCAGCCGCGCATAGTTGCGCTTTAAGTCGGGAACGGAAACGCCGACGATATGGCGCAGCAGGGCGCGGTAACCGCGGCGTCCGGACTGCATTTCCTGCGTGGCGGCGCGGGCGGCGGCCAGATAGGCTTCGTCTTCTTTGGATTTGGCGGAAGCAAAAGGATAAATCTGCTCCAAATCTGCCAGAGTGAACGGCGCTTCCTGCGGGTAGTCCCCGGCATAATTTTCGTCAAAATACGGCAATTCCGGATGACGGAGGGAGAGTTCGTGAATAATCAGCCCCATTTGCAGCCCCCAGTCGCCCAAGTGCGCATCGGCAATGACCTTGTTGCCGGCAAAACGGTTCAGGCGCTTTAAGCATTCGCCGATAACGGCCGAGCGCAGATGCCCGACATGCAGCGGTTTGGCAACGTTCGGCCCGCCGTAGTCAATGACGACGGTGCGGGGATTTTCAACCTTGGCAAAGCCGCAGTTTTCGCTCTGGTTCATTTCTTCCAGATAACAGGCGATGAATTCGTCTTTGACGGTGATGTTGATAAACCCGGGGGCGACGACGGAAACGGTTGCGACGACATCGTTGGCAGGCAGTGCCGCAGCCACGTCATCGGCGATTGCCAGCGGAGCTTTGCGATATTGTTTGGCGGCGGACATGGCGCCGTTGCACTGAAACTGGCATAAGTCCGGGCGAGCCGAAACGACAACGCGCCCCAAGGCAGCGTCATAACCGGCAGCGGAAAAACCCGCGGAAAAAATGTCGCTTAATTTGTCAATAACCGTTTGCACGAAAGGTCTCCTTCAGATGGGGTGGATTTTTGGGGGGATATTAAGGCGACAGGAACGTTTTGTCAAGGGGAAATGCGGGAATGGCAAGAGAGAGGCCGGCAAAGCGGCATGGCAGCGGGAGCATTTTGAGACGGCGGCGCGTGGAGTATTGGAAACGGCGGAGGGACGGGTGTGTTTTGAGACGGCGGCGTTATGTTGTGGATAGAACATCGCGAGCCTTGCCAAGCGGCGGCGGATTTGGCAAAATTACATCTCGGGCATTGCAGAAAAGAAAACCCGACACTATATAGAACTAATCCATACAGAGGGAAAGTGCATCCATACGGGAGAGCAGCCTCCTTTGCAAAGGATACTAAAAACAGGTGCGCGGGTGCCGGTTTTTTCGAACGGGAAAGCAGAGCCGCGTGCCGTCAGGACAGGGGCGCGGGCGCCGGCTTTTTTGAACGGGAGAGCAGGGCAGCGTGCCGGTTTAGCAGTTTGTTTGAGCAATTCATAAGGATATTATAATGAGCCGCGTTGAAGATAAAGACATCAACATAGACAACCATCCGGAAGCAAAAGATGCGCTTCCGCCCGCAGATGACAAGATGATTTTGGAGAATATGGAATATCCGGTGCTGTCGCTCCGGGATATTGTGGTTTTTCCGGAGAATTCGGCATCGCTGTTCGTCGGCCGGAGCATGTCGCTTAAAGCCGCGAAAGCCGCCTATCAGTTTGGGACGCCGCTGGCGCTTTTGACCCAAAAGCAGTCGGCAACAGAGGACCCTAAGGAAAAAGACCTCTATCAAATCGGGACACTGGCGCGCATCAAGCGCTTTATTACCATGCCGGACGGGACGCTTAATCTGGCCGTTGAGGGAATCCGCCGCATCAGGGTCAAGAAACTCAATACGTTCGGCGATTATTATACGGCGTTTATCGAACCTTATGATTTGGCGGAAAACGGCGGCGACGAGGCTGAACTTAAGGCGCTGGCGGCGGTGGTCAGCGAAAAATTCCGCCAGCAGACGATTGACTATTCCAAACTGCCCAAAGAAAGCCTGATGATTGTCAACCAGCACGAAAACCTCGGCAAACTGATTGCGGTGATTATCGGCAATCTGGATATCAAAACCTCGGACAAGCAGGAGCTGCTGGAATGCCGCGACGAACGCGCGATGCTGACCAAGCTTTTGGAAATCCTTAATGAAGAAGGCGCGCGCATTGCGGCGGAAAACAAAATTAAAGACCGTGTCAAGAGCCAGATGGAAAAGAACCAGCGCGACTATTACCTTAACGAGCAGCTGAAAGCGATTCAGAAAGAGCTGACCGGGGTAGAAAACGAAGAGGAAGACGAACTGCAGCAATATGCGAAGAAAATTGCCGAATCCAAAATGAGCAAAGAAGCGCGTGCCAAAGCGAATCAGGAACTGAAAAAACTTAAGGCGGCGGGGCCGATGAGCGCGGAATCGACGATTATCCGCAATTATCTCGACTGGCTGGTGGATTTGCCGTGGGGCAAGTATTCGCCAATCAGCCATAATCTCGGCAAAGCGATAGAAATTCTGGACGAAGACCACTATGGCCTGCAGAAAGTTAAAGAGCGCATTATCGAGTATCTGGCAGTGCAGGCGCGGTCGAAAGATTTGAAGAGCCCTATTTTATGCCTGGTCGGGGCACCGGGCGTGGGCAAAACCTCGCTCGGGCGGTCAATCGCCAGGGCAACGGGGCGCAAGTTTGTGCGCGCGTCGCTGGGCGGCATGCGCGACGAGGCGGAAATCCGCGGACACCGCCGCACTTATATCGGAGCAATGCCGGGCAAGATTATCCAAAACATCAAAAAAGCCGGCGTGTCCAACCCTCTGTTTCTCTTGGACGAGATTGACAAGCTCGGTTCGGACTGGCGCGGCGACCCGAGTTCGGCGCTGCTGGAAGTGCTGGATCCTGAGCAGAACGCGACGTTTAACGACCATTATCTGGATTTGGACTATGACCTTTCCAAGGTGATGTTCGTAACGACCGCCAACTCGCTGGATATGCCGCGGCCGCTGCTGGACCGCATGGAGATTATCCGGCTGGACGGCTATACCGAGCAGGAGAAAATTGAAATCGCCAAGCGGCATCTGATTCCGAAAGTGTTTAAGGAGAATGCGATTAAGCCGACGGAGCTGTTTATTACCGACGATGCCATCCGCGACGTTATCCGCTACTATACGTCGGAATCCGGCGTGCGCAATTTGGAACGCGAACTGGCGACGATTGCACGCAAGTCGGCGAAAGAACTGTTGCTGGACAGTGAGAAAAAGGCGGAGAAAGGCGGAAAGAGCGCCGGGCGGAGCCGCAACGGCACAGTTAATGAAAAAACGGCTAATGAAAAAACGGCGGCGGACGAGCATATTGCGGTTACGGCAGACGAGCATATTACGGTTACGCCTGACAACCTGAACAAATATCTCGGCATTAAGAAGTTTCATTTCGGCGTGCGCGAGGAGAAAAATCTGGTCGGGGTTACGACCGGGCTGGCATGGACGGAAGTCGGCGGAGACATCTTGTTTATCGAAGCGGTGGATATGCCTGGCAAGGGCGTTATTAAACAAACCGGCAAACTCGGCGAAGTGATGAAAGAATCGATTGACACCGCATATTCGGTCGTGCGGTCGCATGCGCAGGCGCTGGGGATTAATCCCGAGGTGTTTGAAAAGACCGATGTGCATGTCCATGTGCCGGAGGGAGCTATTCCGAAAGACGGTCCGTCGGCGGGAATTACGATGTATACGACGCTGGTGTCGGTGTTTACGAAAATCCCGGTCAGGAGCGATGTGGCGATGACCGGCGAAATTACATTGCAGGGCAGGGTGCTGCCAATCGGCGGTCTGAAAGAAAAACTGCTTTCGGCATTGCGCGGCGGCATCAAAACGGTGATTATCCCGAAAGGCAATGAAAAAGACCTGGCGGAACTGCCGGAGATTGTCAAGAACGAATTGAAAATCGTGCTGGCGGAAAATGTCAACGACGTGTTGGCTGTGGCGCTGGAACATCCGGTTACGCCGCTTAAGACCGATACGGTGCATTAAGGCGAAGGGCTGACTGATGGAAAAAGCCGGTTTTTACCGGCTTTTTGTTTGGCGTTTTGTCGCTGTGCTTTTGTGCCGGGTCAGACAGGTATTGACAAAACCCGGCGGCGATGTTATAGAGCAATGCAACAGAATATTGTTATGGAAGTTTAATTATTTTAAATTTGATTTTATGAAAGCTAAAATTTCTAAGAAAAAAAACAGGAAGCTAAATGCCAAATCGGTAAAAAGAGAACCGGGCAAGGCCGAAGTTTTTCTGACATCGTTGCACAAAGCCGCTGAAAAGGCCTTTTATCCCAAAGCGTGGCTGGATGCTTTTTGCCGCGACTGCTGGAAGTTTGAAGACAGGCAGGAAAAATGTTTTGCCGCGCTTACAACGGTATTTAAGTTTTTGCCGCAGGCTGAACAGATGGAACTTATTCCGCTTTTGATAGGCAGCAGCAAGGCTTATCCGAAACTTGTCCTGTTGGCCGAAGAGCTGTTTAACGCCCTGCCGGCGGAAGAGCAGAAACGGATTAAGGTGCCGATGATTTACTGGACGATGGATGACAGGGAAACCCAGATTACGGAGGCGGAATATCGCTGGCGAAAAGAGCATGATTTGTCCTGTCGGCAGACTGAAACCGGCTATTCCCGGCCGATGAATGCGGATTTGGATTTGAAGTGTTTTTACGCCGTCCTCGGAATGCTCAGCGCTTCGGGTACAGAAACTTACATTTATCTTCGTGGCTGGTAAAACGGCCGGTTCGGAAATTTGGGAAAAGGCGCTGTCTGCGGACGGCGCTTTTTTTAGTGGGGAAGATGTGCCGTGTTGCAGAGGCGGCGGAACAAAGAACGGGTGATGTGCAGCGGGAAACGGAGAACAACGTACTGTGCAGCGGCTGTACTGTGCAGCGGCTGTATTGTGATGCGGTTGTGCTGTGCGGCGGCTGTTTTATGCGGCGGCTGTTTTATGATGCGGGCAAATGAAGCAGGACGATATTTCCGCTTGACAGGGCGGGGAGTTGCGGTTATATTTCCCGTTGTTTGAATTGAGGCATACAATGGCAAAGAAAGTAAAAAAATCGGATTTTATTGCATCGGGGCAGGTGGCCGTCAACCGCCGCGCCACGTTTGACTATGCCATTGAGGAAACGTTTACCGCCGGTTTGGAATTGCGCGGTACCGAAGTCAAATCGCTGCGGCTGGGCAAGGCAAGCCTGACCGATACGTACGGTTCTTTTGCCGACGGCGAATTATTTATCGAAAACCTCAAAATTGAGGAGTATGCCAACAAAGGGTATGAAAAGCAGGAGCCGAACCGCAAGAAAAAGCTGCTGCTGACGCGCCATGAAATCAACCGCATTATCGGGGCGATGGCGAAGAAAGGCTATTCCCTGGTTGCCAAGCGGCTGTATTTTAACGAGCGCGGGCTGGCCAAGCTGGAGGTCGGCATCGGCAAGGGCAAGAAACTTTATGATAAGCGTGAGAGCATTAAGGAGCGCGAACTGAACCGTAAGCTGCGCGAGTGGTAGTTAGGGCGAGCTGTGTTGATTTGCAGGCTGCGCGAGTGGTAACTGGGGAAGGCGTGTCGAACCGCAGGCTGCGCGAGTGGTAGCAGGGGAAGGCGTGTCGAACCGTAGGCTGTATAAGCGGTAGTCGGGGTGCGGTGCGTTGGCCGCAGGTGGTCGTCGGCGAGTTGATGAGCGGGGCGAGGAGAGAGGGCGCTGCGGACTGGCGGGTTGATGAGCGAGTGGTAGCCGAGGGTGTTGGTGCGGGTGTAATAACCCGTTATTTTTAAAAGAAAAACTTAAAAATATCTCCTGAAGTTTTAACCGGTTGTTTAGAAATGGGCGGCTAAACTCGGGGCAGCTGCCGGCGGAGGGCCTTTTTTCCGTCCGGGTTGCTCGTTAATACCGATGAAAAGGGAGATTACATGCTTAACATTAAGAAATTGACGGCTTTTGCGGCGGCGTTGGCGCCGGCATTGGCCGTGGGGGCGAGCGGGGCGCAGGCGTCCGAAATCGACCTCAAAATCCCGTCGCTGGACGTGGGTTACAATATTTTCGGCTGGGCGGTGTCCGGTACGCAGATTTTGGCTTTCGGGCTGGTTATCTGCGTTTTGGGCATGCTGTTCGGCTGGTATCAGTTTCACAAAATCAAGAATATGCCGGCGCATCAGTCGATGCTTAACGTGTCGGAACTGATTTACGCAACCTGCAAGACCTATATGAAACAGCAGGCGAAACTGCTGCTGTTGCTCGAAGTGTTTATTGCGGTATGCATTTTCTACTATTTTTACGGCCTGAACGATACGCCGCTGCCGAAAGTCCTGACGGTTCTGGGCTGGTCGGTGCTGGGTATTCTCGGCTCGTATTCGGTGGCGTGGTTCGGTATGCGCATCAACAACTACGCGAATGCGCGCACGGCTTTTTCTTCGCTTGAAGGCAAGGCGTACAAGGTAATGAGCCTGCCGCTCAAGTCCGGCATGTCCATCGGCGTGCTGCTCATCTGCGTTGAGCTGATTATGATGATGGCAATTTTGCTGTTCGTATCCAAAGAGAGTGCGGGCGCGTGCTTTATCGGCTTTGCCATCGGCGAATCGCTCGGCGCGGCGGCGCTGCGCATTTGCGGCGGCATTTTCACCAAAATTGCCGATATCGGTGCGGATTTGATGAAAATTATCTTTAAAATCGGCGAGGACGATGCGCGCAATCCGGGCGTGATTGCCGATTGCACCGGCGACAACGCGGGCGACTCCGTCGGCCCGACTGCGGACGGTTTTGAAACCTACGGCGTTACCGGCGTGGCGCTTATCAGCTTTATCGTTCTGGGTGCGGGCATGATGTATGCCAATAACGGCGATTTGGTCATGCTGGCGAACGGCGTTGATTTTCAGGCGCGTTTAATCGTATGGATTTTCGCCATGCGCATTCTGATGATTCTGACCTCGCTGTTTTCGTACTGGCTGAACGGGAAAATTTCCGAAGCGCGCTACGGCAAGGAGAAAATCTTTGACTTTGAAAAGCCGCTGACGAGCCTTATCTGGCTGACGTCGCTGACGTCGATTGCGGTAACGTTCGGCATTTCGTATGTTATGCTTTCCAACATCAGCCCCGATTTGTGGTGGCGGCTGTCGCTGATTATCAGCTGCGGCACGCTGGCAGCGGCGCTGATTCCTGAATTTACGAAAATCTTTACGTCTTCCAAATCGCAGCACGTGCAGGAAATCGTCAAGTCCAGCCGCGAGGCGGGCGCTTCGCTGAACATCATTTCCGGTATTGTCGCCGGCAATATGTCGGCGTTCTGGCAGGGGCTGGTTATGGTCGGCCTGATGGTTATCGCATTCTTTACGGCGCAGGACGGTCTGGGCGACTTTATGGTCTATCCGACGGTGTTTGCATTCGGCCTGGTGGCGTTCGGCATGCTCGGCATGGGGCCGGTAACGATTGCGGTCGACAGCTACGGCCCGGTTACCGACAATGCGCAGTCGGTGTTTGAACTGTCCCAGATTGAGAGCCTGAGAGGCGTCAAGAAAGAGATTGAGAAAGACTACGGTTTCAAGCCGGACTTTGAGCAGGGCAAACACCTGCTGGAAGCCAACGACAGTGCCGGAAACACGTTCAAGGCGACAGCCAAGCCGGTGCTTATCGGCACGGCGGTTATCGGCGCGACGACGATGATTTTCTCCATCATTCTGCTGCTGAACCTTAAGCTGAATTTGCTTGACCCGATGGTATTGTTCGGCATTATCCTCGGCGGCGCGGTCATCTACTGGTTCTCGGGCGCGTCAATGCAGGCGGTTTCCACCGGCGCTTACCGTGCGGTCGACTTCATTAAGCAGCACATCAAGCTTTCGGGCAAAAAGGCGGCTTCCAAGGAAGACTCGCAGGAAGTGGTGCGTATCTGTACGCTGTATGCGCAGAAAGGCATGTTCAACATCTTTATCGTGATTTTCTCGTTCACGATTGCGTTTGCATGCTTTGATGCGAATCTGTTTGCGAGCTATCTGATTTCGATTGCGGTCTTCGGGCTGTACCAGGCGCTGTTTATGGCGAATGCCGGCGGCGCATGGGACAACGCCAAGAAATATGTCGAGGAAGGTAACTTCGGCGGCAAAGGCGGCGAAGTCCACAAGGCCACCGTCGTCGGTGACACCGTCGGCGACCCGTTCAAGGATACTTCCGGCCCGTCCCTGAACATTCTGATCAAGCTGTGCTCCACGGTTTCCATCGTGTTCTCCGGCCTGATCCTTGCCTTCCACCTGATCTAAGCATATAGCGATAAGCTCCGGCATGATCCGCAGTGTCATGCCGGAGTTTTATACTTTCTTGCAAGCGTCCGTCTGCCGTGGTACAATGATGAAAATCTTTGGATCGGAGCAAGGTACAATGGCGAAAAATGAGAGAAAGCTCACCCCCGCCGAGCAGAAACGCAAGGAACAGTTTGCGCTCATCTGTGAGGAAATGGAACGGCAGGGATACCAAAAGACCGATCTCACCATCGGCGTAGTAAAGGCAAACCTTTTGGCGCTTATCGTCATGCTGCCGTTTGCCGCGCTCTCCGGAGCCGTTGTTCTTTCCCGCGTTTCATTCCTCTCGATGGCCGAATCGATGTCGCCTTTCGATTTTCTCTTATTCCTTCTTGTAATGCTGCTTCTTACCGCAGTTCACGAAGGCATCCATGGACTTACATGGGGGCTTTTTGCCGAAAGTCACTGGAGAGCCATTCGCTTCGGCGTGATCTGGAAAGCGCTTACGCCTTACTGCACCTGTGCGCAGCCGATGAAGCGCGGGCAGTATATTCTCGGCGCGGCCATGCCGACGCTCGTGCTTGGTATCGGCCTGACGGCCGCCGCGGCTCTGACCGGGATTTTCTGGGTCTTCATTCTGGCATTAGCCATGATGTTCGGCGGCGGTGGGGATTTTGCCATTATACTCAAAATGCTGCTCCACAGGCAGCGCGGAAAGGAAGCCGTATACTACGACCACCCCTACGAATGCGGCGTTGTCGTATTTGAAAAAGATTGATCCAATATCGCAAAAGCGC
>ERZ780177.2099-NODE-2099-length-17253-cov-8.759158_pt1 | contig 17253 bp, 9 predicted proteins | sample MGYA00510973_ERZ780177 | MGnify/ENA primary metagenome ERZ780177 (study PRJEB29588, sample SAMEA2144396) | human gut metagenome | biome: human gut; feature: human-associated habitat; material: faeces | place: Denmark | collected 2008/2010 ...
GCTATACCGGGCTGCATCCGAAGCTGATCTGGGAGAGAAGCATGACGCTGGGGCGCGGGAACGACCGCTGCGATTTTTGCATGAAGGTCAGATAATAGTGGGCGGCATATTGAAATGGAAATCAAACGATTCGGCAATATAGAGGGAAAGACCATGATGCTGCTGCACGGAAATCTTATGTGCTGGCAGCAGTTTGAGGATTTGATCCCGCTGCTGGAGCTGTCTGCGGTCAGTGCGCTGGTGGCGCTGGTGCCTTTTGTGTACATCTGGAAGGTCCTGCGGGATGTACTGGCCGCGGCGCCAAACTTTGCGCAGGCGGTGAACATTCCTCATTACGGCTGGATGGCAGTGCTATTCGCGGTGCTGTCTTACCTTATTTATATTGCAGCGCTGATGTGCTCCCATCTGTCGGCATTCCGGGTGGCGACCAATCTGCGGCTGGCAGTGTCGGAGCATCTGGCGGTGCTGCCGCTGGGCTTTGCCGAGAACTTCGGCAGCGGTAAGCTGCGCAAGATCATCCACGAGAGCACCGGAGCCGCCGAGACCTATCTGGCCCACCAGCTGCCCGACCAGTACAACGCCATCGCCACCCCGGTGGGGCTGCTGGTGCTGCTGTTGGCGTTCGATTGGAGGTTGGGGCTGCTGAGCCTTGCGCCGGTGGTGCTGGCTTTCCTCATTATGGCGACCATGACCGGCAAGCAGATGGTCGAAAAAATGCGGCAGTACGGCAATGCCTTGGAGTCCATGTCCAACGAGGCAGTGGAATACGTCCGGGGCATTCCGGTGGTCAAGACCTTCGGGCAGAGTGTGTTTTCCTTCAAAAAATTCAAGACCGCCATTGATGAGTACGAAAAGTGGGTCGTCTCCTACACCAAAGACCTGCGCCTGCCCATGATGTTCTACACCGCCGCCGTCAACGGCGTGTTCGCCTTTCTGATTGCAGGCGGGCTGCTGTTCACGACACACGGCGTGACCCCGGAATTTCTGCTGAACCTGCTGTTCTATATCATCATCACGCCGGTGATCTCCCTGACCTTGACCCGCATAATGTACATGAGTGAGAACAAGATGGTGGTAGCGGATGCGCTGGCACGCATCGACTCGGTGCTGGAGGCAGCACCCATGCAGGCTCAGGCTGTTCCGCAGCACCCGCAGGATGCTTCTGTCGCGCTGCAGAACGTGCATTTCAGCTATGACGGAAAAAACGAGGTCATTAAGGGCGTTTCGCTGGAGATTCAGCCGGGACAGACTGTGGCTTTTGTAGGTCCCTCCGGCGGCGGAAAATCTACGCTGGCAAATCTTGTCTGCCGGTTCTTTGATGTGCAGAGCGGCAGCGTCCGAGTAGGCGGAGCGGATGTGCGGGCAATCCCCAAGGAAGAGCTGATGGATACTATCTCCTTTGTGTTCCAGAACAGCCGCCTGCTGAAAGGCAGCATTCTGGATAATGTCCGTCTTGGCAGACCGCAGGCCACCGAAGCCGAGGTGCTGGCAGCGTTGAAAGCAGCGCAGTGCATGGATATTATAGAAAAGTTCCCGGCGGGCATCCATACCGTTATCGGCACCAAGGGCGTGTATCTGTCCGGCGGCGAGCAGCAGCGCATTGCCATTGCACGCGCCATGCTGAAAAATGCGCCCATCCTGATTCTGGACGAGGCTACCGCCTTTGCCGACCCGGACAATGAAGCTAAGGTGCAGGCAGCCTTTGCCCGGCTTGCCAAGGGCAAAACCGTGCTGATGATCGCACACCGCCTGTCCACCGTAACCAACGCCGACTGCATCTATGTGGTGCAGGATGGGCAAATTGCAGAATCCGGCACAAAGGACGAGCTGTGCGCACAGAACGGTCTGTTTACCCGGATGTGGCAGGAGTATCAGCTATCGGTGCAGTGGAAGGTCGCAAAGGAGGGGTAAAGATGATTGAAAAAATTCAACACGCCACGGCCAGCTCCCCGGAGGGCGCAAGGGGGCTTGTAAAGGGTGTTTTAGCGTGTGCGTTCCAGAATATGGCATTCATGCTGCCCACCGGGCTGCTGTATCTCTTGGTAAAAGACCTGCTGGCAGGCTCCGCGAACGGGAGAACCACCTTTTATCTGCTGGGGTGCGTGGGCTGCTTTGCGCTGATTTTGCTGACTACATGGTTCCAGTATAACGGCACCTATTTTACGACCTATAAAGAGAGCGGCACCCGCCGCCTGACCCTTGCGGAGCGGCTGCGCAAGCTGCCCCTGTCCTTTTTCGGCAAGCGCGACCTTGCCGACCTGACCAGCACCATCATGGCAGACTGCGAGGTGTTGGAAAAGAACTGCTCCCACTTCATCCCCGGTCTGTTCGGTTCCCTCATCTCCACGGTGCTCATTGCCTTGAGCCTGTTCGCCTTTGACGGACGTATGGCGCTGGCAGCCCTGTGGGTCATCCCGGTATCTGCCGCCATCGTGGTGGGCAGCTACCGGGTGCAGGACAAGGTGCAGAGCAAGACCATGGCGGCGAAAATAGCCTGTGCGGACGGCATTCAGGAGTACATCGAAACCCTCCGTGACCTGAAAGCCAGCAATGCGGAGCAGCGGTATCTGTCCGGTCTTTCCGACAAAATTCGGGCTGTGGAAAAGCAGTCCATCGCGGCAGAGCTGGAAACGGCGCTGTTTGTGTCCTCTGCGAGCATGGTGCTCAAGCTGGGCATTGCGTCGGTGGCACTCACCGGCTCGGTGCTGCTGGTGCAGGGCAGTATCGACGTGCTGACCCTGTTTCTGTTCCTGATGGCGGCTTCCCGGATGTACGACCCTATGCAGGGCGCGTTGCAGAATCTGGCGGCGGTCATTGCCATGCGCACCAATGTGGGGCGGATGAACGAGATTCTGGACGCTCCCCTGCAGACCGGCAGCGAGCAGCTGACCAATCAAGGCTGCGATATCGTGTTCGACCATGTGGGCTTTGCCTACCACTACGGCGAAACGGTGCTGCGGGATGTTTCTTTTACCGCAAAGCAGGGCGAGGTCACGGCACTGGTGGGACCCTCCGGCGGCGGCAAGACCACCGTTTCCCGGCTGGCGGCACGGTTCTGGGACTACCAGAAGGGCAGCATCACCGTGGGCGGCATGGACATTTCCAAGATTGACCCGGAAAAGCTCATGAGCCTGTATTCCATCGTCTTTCAGGATGTGACCCTGTTTGACAACACGATCCTCGAAAACATCCGTCTGGGGCGCAAGGGGGCCACCGACGAGGAGGTTCTGGCGGCGGCAAAGCTGGCAAACTGCGAGGAATTTGCCGAAAAGCTGCCGGACAAGTGGAACACCAACATCGGGGAAAACGGCTGCGCCCTTTCCGGCGGCGAGCGTCAGCGCATTTCCATTGCCCGCGCTTTCCTGAAGGATGCGCCCATCATTCTGCTGGACGAAGCCACCGCCAGTCTGGACGTGGAAAACGAAACTGCCATTCAGGAGGCACTTTCCCGGCTCATAAAACACAAAACTGTCCTTATCATTGCCCACCGGATGCGCACCGTAGCCGGGGCGGACAAAATCGTGGTGCTGTCGGGCGGCATCGTGGTCGAGCAGGGCGCACCCGATGCACTTTATGCCCGAAACAGCCAGTACACCCACATGGTGGATCTGCAGACCGAAAGCCAGCGCTGGGTCATCTGACCCAATTCAAAACAGCCCCGCGGCACAACAAAAAAGGACGTCTATTCAAAAGAATAGGTGTCCTTTTAGCACCCGAATCCGTCAGCTAACAGTCAAGTTTAAATCACTTCTTTATCACAGTTACCCTGCGCAAAGCCGTGTCCTATGGGAAACTGGTAAATGGCGTTGATGTCTGCAAATTCGGCAAGCAGTGGGTTGTGTCTGCTACCGCTATGAAAAGGGCTTACGGTAAGGCAAAAGGCAGCGCCGTATCTCGCCCGCATTGACCATTTTTTGACCATTTTTTGACCATTTTTTGACCACCAACTGACCACCGACAGTGATTTTTATTGCCGGTGGTCAGTTTTTATCGTTGGTAAATTGTTTTATATTGGTTGTGACAGATGTGCCGTGGCAGTGCAAAACCAACAAAAAAGTGCAGCATATCATCGAATTGTGCGCTGCGTCGTAGTTCTCCGACGCCAGGTGCCGGGGGTTCGAATCCCTTCAGGCGCACCAAGAGCCTGTGACATAAAGAATGCCACAGGCTTTTTTCTTTGTTGCATCGCACAAAATCAGCGAAGTCGATGACCGATTTTCCAGGTGCGTTTTATAGAGATGTCCAACCATTTTAAGTCGGTTGGGCTTTTTTGTTGGGCGGCTTGGTGTGCGTTTTCCCGCCCCTGCCGACCCGTTTTGCAGTTTTTCAGCGGAATTTTCAACTTTTTCCTGCTGTTTTCAGAGTGTTTGCCATTTCCCCGCAGCCAATTTCCCATTGGCTGCGGTTTTTTGCAGTTGCCGGCAAAATGGGAACTGCACGCACTTTCATTCCTTTCCCCATTATGCGAATGTGTGACGGGTTCTCAAATCGGACATCTTCTATGCAAAGACTGCAAATTTCTGATACGCGTGCGGCGGTGTCATACAATACGCATAACCCGTAAGGCCTCGCCGCCCTGTGTACCGGCGGGCAAAACGGTGCAGTGGACCATTTTTGTGAAAGGTACATACCGCGTTGTAACAAAATGTGATTATTCTTTCTCGCTTCGGTGCAAAGAAACAAAATGATACAATAAATTGAAAAAGGGCGACCTTTTGTCATTGTGGAATACAAAGGAATAATCTATCATTGAATTGTTGGAATTGCACGAATTCGGGCTTTGTTGGTTGAGAATAATTGATGAAATGACAAGGAGGATAATAATGCTCAAGTCTGTCCGTGTGAAAAATCCGGACGCAATTACGCTGCGGGACTGTTTCGGCGCAACGGCGCTGTCTACTGTAAATGGTCTCTGTACCGTGTTTATGTCCAGTATGTTTATGCAGTATATGACCGACTACGCCGGGCTGGGCGCTATGGGGGCGACCTTGGCTACATCGCTTCTTCTGTTTGCGCGGATCTTTGATGCCGTGGATGATCCCATTCAGGGATTTTTGATGGATCGCGGGAAACGAACCAAAATCGGAAAGTACAAACCCTTTTTTCTCCTCAGCATACTGCTGACCGGCATTGGCTGTGTATGCCTCTACTCGTTCCCGTCCGAGTTGGCGTCCAAGCCCGTACTGGTTGTTGTGTGGGTTATCGTTTTCTACTTTTTGTTTGATGTGGGAACATCCTTTTATAAGGACAATCTTTTGTTCCGAACGATGACCAATGATCCCAACGAACGTTCCAAGCTGGTTATCGGGCCGCGGGTTTGGACCATGATCCTGGGCGTCGTTACGTCCGCCTTTACAGCTGTGCTGGTTGCGGTCAACGAACACGTGGGCAACTATCACGACTCGTTTGCCATCCTGATCACCGGTATTGTTGGTGCAGCGATGGTGCTCTCCCTTATTGGCTGGTTCCTTGTCAAGGAAAAGCACAGTGTGCAGGAAGAAGAGGCAGAGCCGGTAAAGTTTAAGGACTTCTTTCTTCTGTTCAAAGAGAACAAGCCGATGGTGGTCTACTATTTGAAAGGCATCTTTTCCGGTTTTATCTGGTCCCTTATTTTTGCCACGCCTGCGTATTACATAAAATGGGGATTCTGCACGGATCTGACCACCGGCGTCACAAACATGGAGCAGTATGGTGTCCTCAACGGCATTTCTTCCATGATGATGCTCATACCGCTCCTGGTTGGTGCAGTTATTGGTCGTCCGCTCTTGAAGCTCTTTAAGAACAACCCGATCAAAATGACTTGTTTCCTTCTGGTTGTGCAGTCTGTCGGCGGGGTGGTCCTGTTTATTACCCAGATGGCGGGTCTGCTTGCGAATGTTCCTGCGCTGTTCTTCGTTACCCTGTTCATCATGGCAGTGGGGGTGGGAACTGACTTTGTCCCGCAATCCATGGTGGAAATGGAGATTATGGACTACAACATTTATAAAACCGGCAAGGATCGTTCTGCCTTGACAATGGTTGTCGGCGGTTTCATTGTCAAAGCGCAGGCAGCGCTTTCGGCTGCAATTATTGGCGCTGTGCTCATGTCAATCGGCTACAACGTGGATCCCGTCACCTCCGAATACATGGGGGAACTGTCGCAGATTCCGACCATGCTCAATTGGTTTATCGTTATCATGGGTCTTGTTCCTGCCATCCTCGGCGTATTGTCGGCTTTGATCCTGCGGACATACCCGATCAAGGACGATGAGCGCCGAAAAATCCGGGAATGCCTGGATCACCGTAATGCCGGGTAAGGATCATTCCTCCGCAATATGGCGGCGGTATTCCAAGGGGGTGAGGCCGTACTCGCGCCGAAACACTTTGTAGAATTGCGTTCTGTTCTCATAGCCCATGGATGCCGCGATCTGGCAGACCGGCAGCTCTGTGGTTCTCAGAAGCCGCGCCGCCTCGGCCATCTGTACCTTTTGACAGTACGCTTTCAGAGTGTATCCGGTGTTTGTCTTGATGATGCGGGATATATGCTCGCAGGAGTAGTTAAGTGCCTCCGCCAGATTGGTCCGCTGGATAGCCCCGTGGTGAGTTTCAATCAGTTTCTTGACCTGTTCCGCCGTCAGCAGTTCTTGACTGTTCCTCAGCGAAATGTGTGTTGCTTTGTATATGTCAGGATTCTCCAAGGCGGCAAACAGCCGGAGCAGAGAGGAATAAACGTCAAACTGGTATCCGATCCGCTTGACCGTAAAGGCGCGAATCAATTCCTGAGTGAGCTGCGGGATCGTATCTTCGCCTAAAAGGGTAAAGTCCAGGTAGTCCTTTTTATAGTCGGCACGTTCCGACAGATTGTCGCTGAAAAACTGATTGAGAATGCTTTTGTACTGAAACGGCGGCGGAAATGATTTGGGCCACTGTGTCAGCAGAGAGGCATCGATGCCGATGTAAACGATATCCGCATTCGACATATCTGTTTCGCGATGCATGGTGTTTCGATTGAGGAGACAAAGGTTTCCCTGCGTATAGGTAGTCTCGGCCCCCTCGATCATCACCCGGACTTGACCCCGCTGCACATACATCAGCTCAAAAAAATTATGTTTGTGCATGTAGGTCTCATGAAAGAATTCGTGTTTGTTTGGAGTGTGAACGCAAAAGGACCATGCATCCATATAGTTGGAAAACAGATACTCCTGAGGCTTCTGGATGCTGGTTACAATGGACAACGGAGAAAAATAGTCCCGTTCGGCCGTATGGTTGCGAAGATAGTTCGGACCATGGCTGCCGGTCTGGTTCCGCATTTCATCAATGCTGTCAAAAAACAGGTGTTCCATGCGGGCATCCCCCCTTTTATGGCAGTATAGCATGGAATTAAGTATAGTATAACATAGAATTGAGTATTTTTGAAGGAGGAAGTTTCTGTGAAGCGGCAATGTTATAACCCCTATCTTCCCAGTTGGGAATACATCCCGGATGCTGAACCGAAAGTATTTGGTCAGCGGCTGTACATTTATGGGAGCCATGATCTCTTTGGTGCCAAGGAATACTGTGAGGGCGATTACGTATGCTGGTCGACCCCGGTAGAGGATCTTTCCGACTGGCGGTATGAAGGCGTAATCTTCAAAAAGCAAGATACGCCGTGGAATAAAGAGAACCTGTCCTACTATGCACCGGATGTGGTGCGCGGCACAGACGGACGGTACTACCTTTACTATTCGGTGGCCAATACGTCGATCACATCGGTCGCTGTGTGTGACAAACCTGCGGGAAAATACCAATATTTGGGCGATGTTCACTTCCCGGACGGGCGAGTCTACGGCTCAAAGCCGGAGGATTGGTTTATGTTTGACCCAGCCGTTCTGGTGGATGATGACGGGCGGGTGTTTCTCTACGTGGGCAGCGGGCAGAAATCCAACGGACAATTCGGCCACGAGATCAAGGGGCTGTTTGTGATGGAACTCAGCTCTGATATGCTGACCATCATCAGCGAACCCACCATCATCATGCCGGCGGATTTTGATCCCAAGAAGCCGAACTATTGGGAAGGACCCTCTATCCGTCACATCGGTGAGTGGTATTATCTGGTCTATCCGGCCACGGACATCACCGGTCTCAATTACGCGATGAGCCTGTTCCCCGACAAGGGATTTATCCACAAGGGACCGATCCATTCCTCAAGTGATATCGGTCTGGAGGGAAGAAAGCTCATGAATGCGGCATATCCGATGGGAAACAGCCACGGCGGTATGGTATGCGTCCACGGGCAATGGTATATATTTGACCACCGAACGACCAATGGCGCCAAACGAAACCGGCAGGCGGTAGCTGAGCCCATTGAGATCCGTGAGGACGGGACCATCCGCATGGTGGAGTCCACGAGCTGCGGATTGAATGGCGGCCCTTTGAAGGGAATCGGGACCTATCCGGCCTACATTGCCTGCGTCCTGCACCATGCCGGAATGTTTGGTCTGCGCAACCCGATGGACGGACCCGAGATCACCCAGGATGGTCCGGACTACGAGCCGCCGGAGCCCGCGGAACGGGAAGTGACCATAGAGACAGAGAGCGCGGCACCAAAGGCGTATATTTCCAAAATGAAGAATGGCAGTATTGCCGGTTTCCGATATTTTGATCTGACTGAAAGCACCCGCATTGCTGTAACGGTTCGCGGCGCAGGCGGCGTGCTGGAACTCTTATCTGGGGAAAAAGACCCTGTCATAGCATCCATTCCCCTTGCCGGGACAGCCGACTGGACAACCGCAGGAGTAAAATTCGATGCCGGACGTCTGGCGTTGGAGAGTGGGCGCCCCCTGGATTCCTGCCCGCTGTATTTCCGGTATAAGGGAAAGGGAACGCTTGACATCTTGAGTATTACATTGGCATAAGGAGAGATAACAATGGACTGGACACCAATCTGGCATCAAGCCGCGGCCCCTGCCTTCGCGATGGGCTTTTTGGCGGGCAAGAAAAAAACAGTGGTGTATTCTGTGATATCCCAGGTTTCGGGCGAGAAACTTCGGATCCGTTTCTCCAACCACTATGGAAAGAAACCCTACACCATTGGGGGACTGACCGTGTGGGCACAGGGAGAGATGCATACCGTCACGCGGGACGGCAGCTGTGTTTTCACGGTTCCCGCGGGGGAAAGCTGCTATTCGGATGCGTTGACGCTCCCAGTGACGATGGGGGAAGAGCTGGAAATCAGACTCTACTATGCATCCAAGGTCATGGACAGCAATATGATCGAGGAAAATGCGGTAAGCTACCAGGGAAATCATACGACGGACAGGGAGCTGCCCCCACCCCGGCGGGAAAAGTATATGGAACAGTACGGCCTTTATGAGGCGATTCCCGGGATGGATCAGATCGAGGTGTTTACCGGGCAGCCTTCCAAAATCATCGTGGCGTTCGGGGACAGTATAACGGCTTTGAACCGCTGGGTAAAACCGTTGCAAAGGCGTCTGTTCGATGCGTATGGCGGTGACTACGCACTGATGAACGCCGGAATCAGCGGGAATTGTCTGCTTTATGATGTCCCGGGCCTGATGGGAGCTTCCTACGGGGAAAAAGGGGTGTCCCGCTTTGAGCGCGATGTACTCCGTTTTTCAGGACTCTGCGGCGTGATTTTGGCGTTGGGGGTCAATGATGTAGCCTACTATTCCCAAAAGACAGGGGCGGTCATCTCGCTGGAACAATATGGTTCGGCCGTAACCGATATTGTGGATCGGCTTCATAAGGCCGGTGTCCGGGTGATTGCCCAGACGCTTCCGCCCCGCAGCGGTTTTGTGAAAAAAGGGTATACCCCGGAGATGGAGGCGCTGAGAGTCAGCATCAATGAATGGATCCGAGATAGCGCGCTGTTCGATTATATGGTTGATGCGGATGCACTGCTGCGCGATCCGAAGAATCCTTCGTTCACCGACGAGCGTTATCACCAGGGGGATCACCTGCACCCGAATCAGGCCGGAGGAATGCTGCTGGCGCAGGCGTATGATTTGCAAAAGCTGACGGGGGAGGCATAAGCATGGGAAAAAAGTATTTCACGCTCAGCTTTGATGATGGACTGGAACAGGACAAACGGGTGATCCGGCTCATGAGGCAATACGGGCTCAAAGGGACCTTCAACCTCAATGCCGGCCTGCTTGGCACACGCGGTGAGGTGAAGGGGCTTGGAACCTTCTCTTTTCAGGATTGCCCCGAAGGCGTAAAGCACAAGTGGCCATTTTCCTATGTGCAGCACAACCGAATCCCACAGGACGAGGTGTGCCAGGTCTATGAGGGAATGGAGATTGCCACCCATGGTTTCCGGCATGAACCGCTGGGGGCTGTCAGCGAGGATGAAATGCGCGCATCGGTGGATGCGGACAAGACCGCGCTGGAAAAAATCTTCGGCACTACAGTCGTGGGACACGCCTATGCGCAGGGTTCAACCTCGCCGGCTGCCCAGGCGTATCTGAAGGCGCAGGGGTATCAATATGCCAGAGTGGTCTTTCCCTCCGGCGGCTTTGCGTTCCCGGAGGATCCGATGAACTTTCGGCCTTCCTCCTCGCTGATTCTGAAAAATGCCGTGAAACTGGTGGAGCGTTTCAAATGTGAGGAACCAGGAGAAAAGGATCTGCTGTTGTTACTGTGGGCACACAGTTATGAAATGGACTACGACAAGGGAAACGCCAGTTGGTATGCTTTGGAGCGGCTTTTTGAATCGATTGCAGGCCGAAACGATATCGTATATTGCACAAACAGCGAAGCGTTCGCGCATATTTAAGGAGAGCAGGAAAGTGAAAAAGAAAGATTTTAACCGAGGTTGGCTATTTGGCGCCGTGGGAAAGGAACCGTCTATGCAGCCGGTCACGCTTCCCCACGATGCCATGCTGTACGAGAAACGCTCGAAGGATGCGGCAACAGCGGGAGCGTGCGGATACTTTCCCGGCGGGGCCTATGTCTACGTCAAACGGTTTCTTGTGCCTGAAACGTGGCGGACACAGTCCGCTGTGCTGGAATTTGAGGCAGTTTATCAAAACGCGCAGGTGTTCGTGAACGATGCGCTTGTGGCTGAACAGCGGTACGGGTATACCAACTTCTTTGTGGTGCTGGACCCACAACTGAAGTATGGCGAAGAAAATGAAATCAAAGTGATTGCGGACAACTCGTCGGTACCCAATTCCCGTTGGTATTCCGGCAGCGGAATTTATCGCAGCGTAAACCTCTTCCTGGGGGATAAGAGTCATATCCGCCCGGATGGACTGCTCGTCTCCACCTCCGGAAACGATGCGGCCCATGTGAAGGTTTCTGTCACCGGCGGTGATACGGTCAGAGTCTCTGTTCTGGATGGTGAAAAGGTGGTGGCGCAGGCCGAAACTGCGGTCAAGGAAGGCACTGCGTCGGCGGACATTCCCGTTTCCAGGCCGCGGCTTTGGGACGCGGAACATCCCGAACTGTACCGATGCAGAGCGGAACTGCTGAAAAATGGTGAGATGGTGGATGAGGCGGACGCCTGGTTTGGATTCCGTACCCTTAGCTGGAGCACCAGAGGATTTTTTGTAAACGGCAAGAAAACGCTGCTCCGTGGCGCCTGCGTCCACCACGACAATGGCATTCTGGGCGCCTGCTCTTTTGAGGATGCCGAGTTGCGCCGTGTCCGTCTGCTCAAGGAGGCCGGTTTCAACGCGATACGTTCCGCCCACAACCCTGCCTCCAAGGCGCTGTTGGATGCCTGTGACCGGCTGGGTCTGTATGTCATGGATGAATTCTGCGACAACTGGCTGGTACATAAAAACCCCTACGACTATGCGGACCGGGATTTCCGCGCATGGTGGCAGCAGGATCTCACAGCTATGGTCATCAAAAACTACAATCATCCCAGTGTGGTCATGAACTCTATCGGAAATGAAATCTCCGAACTGGCTATACCCGAAGGACAGGAGTACTGTAAAAAATTAGCGGTCCTGGCACGAAAGCTGGACCCGGACAAAGCAGTGACGATGGGGGTCAACCTGATGCTGTGCAGTATGTCGGCCAAGGGCGGCGGCATATACGGCAACAAAAAGAATGGGAAAGAGAATCAAAACGGCAGTCAGACGATGGACAACGTTCCCACCAGCGCCTTCTTCAACATGCTGATGAACCTGGCCGGGGGTATGATTGAAAAAATGGCCGCCAAACCTGCCGCGGACGATGCCACAAAGGTGAGTTTCTCTTATCTGGATATTGGCGGTTACAACTACGCCGCGTCCCGATACGAGAAGGACGGTACGCTCCATCCCGATCGCGTCATTGTCGGGTCCGAGACCCTGCCCAAGAACCTGTATCATAACTGGCAACTGGTGAAAAAATTTCCCTATGTCATCGGCGACTTTATGTGGACGGGCTGGGATTATCTGGGAGAGGCGGGCATCGGTACCGTCCGTTACAAAAGCTTCAAAAATCCCGGTCAGGACGCGCCCATCATCTCCGCCGGCAGCGGCGTGATTGACATTTGCGGAAAGCTTCGCCCCGAGGTACAGTGGAACCGGCTGATCTGGGGGCTGGACCATACCCCCGGCATCGGCGTAGAACCGTATACCCACGCAGGGGAGACCGGCTCTGTATCCATGTGGCGTGACACAGACGCAGTGGCAAGCTGGTCCTGGGCCGGCTGTGAAGGCAAAAAAACCAAGGTCACGGTCTACTCTGACGGTGAAACGGCGGAACTCATTGTCAACGGGCATTCCTATGGCAGAAAAAAGACGAAGGAATACAAGGCTGTCTTTAAACGCGTTGTCTATGAGCCCGGTACCATCACCGCAATCAGCTACGATGGCGAGGGAAAAGAACAGAGCCGGACTTCCATGAAGACAGCTGCAGGACCTGCCGAACTGCGTGTGGTGGCCGACCGGAGCACCTTGCAGGCAAAAACGCAGGATTTGGCCTACATCAGCATTGACCTGACGGGGGCGGATGGCATCACAAAATCTTCTGAGGATACTGCGGTCACGGTGGAGGTTGCCGGTGCCGGGACGCTGCTGGCCCTTGGTTCTGCACGTCCTAACATGGGGGAAAACTTTTTCTCCGATACCCACACGACCTACTACGGCAAGGCATTGGCCGTGGTCCGCGGCGGCGATGCCCCCGGAAAGATTACGGTCACGGTGAAAGCAAAAGGCCTGCCGGCCAAAACGCTTGAATTGGAGGTAATCTGAGGAAAAGGCATAGGCCAAACGGCAAATCCCGATGTCTAACCAAAAAGACTGCAACAATTGTTGCAGTCTTTTTCTGCGTAATCTACCTCATGGATTTTGCGTAAATTCACATTCTTCTGAAAGTGGAAGATTGGGGCGGAGAAATCAGCGAGCAGAATGTGCCGGTGCTGATTCTCATGGAAGGGCTGACCATGTATCTGAACGCACCTCTGCGAGGGAGGTGCCCCGAAGGGGCGGAGGGAGAGAACCTTGCCATAGCCCGAAATATTTCGGGCAGCCGTACAGTTCTCTCCCCCACCGCCTGCGGGCGGAGCCCTTCGGGCCCAGGCCCCTCTGTCGCTTCGCGACATCTCCCCACGCTGTGGGGAGTCACCCTCGCAGAGGGGGCCAAGGGGTGAGCACACCTTTTTCGACAGGCTGGAAGGATGTCGTTTTTTGAAAACACCCGCAAGCCTACCGGCTTTGGTGGGAAAGTTATGGTGAATATGATGAATCTGTTCCATGTGCTATTCGCGGTGCTGGAACCCAAGGACACTGCGGTATATAAGCTCATCACGACCAAGCCGGGCGAGGCTGCATCAGAGGGATGATAGAATCACCAACGCCGCCCATTTTTCAAACAGCAATGTGTTCCGGTACAACTTTTCTGTAAGAAGCAAAAAATGAATTTATTTGATTTTATTCTGATTTTTGACTTGTTCATCGACGATTTATATGGTATAATATCTGCTATCAAGTTCATAAGCAAACCCGGCGCAAGCCGGCGACGCAAAGCTATAGGGGCCCATTGGGTCAGCCAGTTGCCAGAAAAAAATGTTGCTTTTTCTGCCATCAGTAGCTTTGTGTTCTTTTTTGAAAACAGAGGTTGACAAGGTTGAATGCACAGAGATTTACTGACCGCAGAGCAGAGCAACTATAATGCTCTGCCGTTTTCGGTTGCCCGCAAATATTGTTTTATAAGGTTAGATAACGCTTTCAGGTATGGGTTCGCCATACCTTGAAAGCGTTGTTTGCTTTTTTAGGCGCCATACATGTAATATAAAAATAGAGGAGATTGTACGATGAATCTTGTAAAGCGTGCCGGTGTTTACAGGGAGCTGGCCATTCTGACAGCGATGCTGATTCTAACGGCGCTGCTGTCTTTCCCGGCGCGTGCGGAAGAGGCGGAAAGCCAGCATGAGCACGTGCGCGTTGGCTTTTTTGCGATGGACGGCTATCACATGATGGATGAGGATGGAAACCGCAGCGGTTACGGCTATGATTTCCTCCGCCTGATGGCGCGCTATTGGGATGCAGACTATGAGTACATCGGCTATGACAAAAGCTGGGAGGATATGCAGCGGATGCTGCTGGACGGCGAGATCGACATGGTCACTTCTGCCCGCAAAACGCCTGACCGCGAAGAATTGTTTGATTTTTCCCGTCCCATCGGAACCAGCAACGGTATCCTGACGATCCGCGGCGATAATACTGCTATCGTTGAGGGGCAATACAGTACCTACAATGGGATGCGTGTTGCACTCCTGAACGGAAACTCCCGGAATGCTGAATTTGCAGAGTATGCACAGACCAAAGGCTTTACCTACCAATCGGTTTATTTCGATTCGACTGAGAAGATGGCAGAGGCCCTTCAGAACGGAACGGTCGATGCCATTGTCACCAGTTCCCTGCGCAGGATAAACAACGAGCGCATCCTTGAAAAATTCGGCAGCAGTGATTTTTATGTGATCGTCAAAAAAGGAAATACCGAGCTTCTGAACCAGGTAAATTATGCAATCGATCAGATGAACGCCGCCGAGGGCGACTGGAAAACGACCCTCTATAACAAAAATTATGAAAGCGCTCAAGCCAAAAGTCTGGAGTATACGGAAGAAGAAAAGCGCATCATCGCCCAATATTCCAAGGACAATCCCCTTCACATCCTGTGCGACCCGACCCGGTATCCCTATTCTTATACAGAAAATGGCAAGGTAAAGGGCATTCTCCCGGACTATTTCCGGAAGATAGCAGACTATGCCGGGCTTTCCTATGAATTTCTTGTCCCCGCAACCAGAGATGAATATATCGCGTATCAAAGCGGTAAGGGCACGGTAGACATCAGCATTGATGCGCGATTGGATACGGACAATTACGCAGAAACCAAAGGATGGGGATTGACCGCACCCTATATCACGATGCGCATGGCAAGGGTGACGCGGAAAGATTTTGACGGGGACATCCATGTCGTCGCCACGGTCAATCAGACCGCGGCCCAGTCGATCGAAGATGCAGTGGCACCCGGTGCGGAAAAACTGATGTGCAGTACCCGTCAGGAGATGATGGAAGCTGTCCGTGACGGCAAGGCGGATGCAGCGTTTGTCTACTATTATATGGCGCAGGCGTTTGTCAACGGCGACACGACAGGCACCATGACCTATACGCTGCAGGCACAGCCCACCTTCAGCTACCGCATGGTGGTTTCCTCCACGAAAAATCACGCGCTGGCAGGTATCCTGACAAAGGCAATGTACGCGATGCCGGAGAATCTTGTCGGGGATCTTGCGGCGCAGTACACCACATATAAAGCGACCAATCTGACCTTTGCAGACATGATCCGCCTGCATCCGGCTGCGGCTTTGCTTATCATCGTATTTATCTCGTGTATGGCGGTCACGCTGATCATTATTATGAGCCGTTTGCAGACGCGCAGAGAATTACAGCTTGCCGCCCAGCAGAAAGCAGAAGAAATGACCACCCTTGCAGAGCAGGCGCAGGCCGCCAGCAAAGCAAAAAGTGTCTTTCTTTCCAATATGTCCCACGATATCCGTACCCCGATGAATGCCATCATCGGCTTTACGAATATCGCGTTGCATCAGGATTCTGTACCAGAAATCCACAACTGCCTGAAAAAAATCGAGGACAGCTCGGATCATCTGCTGTCCCTGTTGAATGATATACTGGATCTGAGCCGCATTGAAAGCGGAAAGGTGGTATTCTCCCCTGTTCCGGCGGATATCACCGCCGTTACGGATAGTGCAATTGAGATCATAAACGGTACCCTTCTGAACCGGAGCCTGAACTTTGAGGCACACCGTGAACCGATGGAAAATCCCTATGTCATGACGGAGCCTGTCCGCATCCGGGAGATTCTGGTCAACATCCTGAACAACGCCGTAAAATTCACCAATGACGGCGGTACGATCCGTCTGGATGTGAGCAACCGTCCGGGAGCCGATGCACAGCACAGGGTGGTTTGCTATCGAGTTCAGGATATCGGTGTCGGTATGAGCGAGGAATTCCTGACAAAGCTCTTTGACGAATTTGCGCAGGAGAAAAACGACGCAAGAACGCAGTATAAAGGCACGGGTCTGGGTATGGCCATCACAAAGAGATATGTAGAAATGATGGGCGGAACCATTGCGGTGGAAAGCAAAAAAGGAGTCGGCACGACCTTTACCGTGGAAATCCCCATGGAGCTGACAAGCTCTGAAAAGGTCGAAAAAACAAAGAAGCCGACAAAGCGCAAAAGCCTGAAAGGGATCAAGGTGCTTCTGGCAGAGGATAACGATTTGAACGCCGAGCTTGCCACGATACTGTTAGAGGATTCGGAGATGATCGTAACCCGTGCGGCGGACGGGCAGGAGGTTGTCGACCTGTTTGCCAATCACCCGGCGGGTACCTATGATATTATCCTGATGGACATTATGATGCCGAAAATGGACGGACTGCAGGCAGCAAAAGCCATCCGCGCCATGCAGACGGAACGCCCGGATGCAGAAGAAATCCCCATCATTGCACTGTCGGCCAACGCTTTTGCGGAGGATGTGCAGACCTCTCTGGATGCGGGCATGAACGGTCATATTTCCAAGCCTCTTAATGTGGCGGAGGTAGCCAAAGCCATTGCGAGAAATCTGAATAAGTCATGACCGCTTTTTGCAAATCAAGACAGGTGGTTTCTGGTAAAGATATAGCAATTCGGGGCAGACTTCAAAGAATGCTGCGTGACAAATTGTTCTGTAGCCTCATGTAACCGGTGAAACAGTTTATTGGCGTTGTGTTTCTATAATCTTAAAAATAAAAGAGAACGGCAGGTACATTTGAGCTGTAC
>ERZ780177.2143-NODE-2143-length-16992-cov-2.677275_pt1 | contig 16992 bp, 11 predicted proteins | sample MGYA00510973_ERZ780177 | MGnify/ENA primary metagenome ERZ780177 (study PRJEB29588, sample SAMEA2144396) | human gut metagenome | biome: human gut; feature: human-associated habitat; material: faeces | place: Denmark | collected 2008/2010 ...
TTCGAGATTCCAGCGCCAGCCGACGTGAAAGCGATATCCACACCTTCAAAATCGTCGTTATGTTTCAGTTCCCGGATCGCAATTTCCTTTCCTCGAAACATACAAGTAGTGCCTGCGCTGCGTGCCGAACCGAATAACAACAATTCATCAACCGGGAAATTCCGCTCTTCCAATACGCGAAGGAATTCCTGTCCGACCGCGCCGCTCGCACCCACAATAGCAATTTTCATTTTCTTTGTTTCCGTTTTTTATATTTCAATGAATAACCGACTGTCTCACAACAGCCTTTCTATGTTTTACTTTTTCGGTCGGCAAATATAGCAAAAGGTGAGAGTAGAATAAAATAAATCTATTTATTTTTTATACCGAACCGATATATGGCGAAAGGCGAAAACAGAAACAAACGGGAAACGAGGTTGCACGATTTGATTACACATCCTATGAAAAGGTCACAGCCATCCGGATAAAACCGGGATGTAAAAAAAATTGCATTATGCCACTACCCTCGGATTACAATATTTTGTCAATATGTTGTAAGGCCATTTAAAGCCTTTTTATTAAACTAAATTAAAATATATCATGAAAAAGACTACACTTACATTTGTAGCAGCTTGCTTCATCGGAGCAGCATTCAGCGCAAACGCGCAAGAATCTTTCGTTGTCGAAGATCCCACTATCGTCCCCTCTATCGCAACTTGTAAAGACGGCGGTATTTACGACGTATTCGCTCTCGGCGATGCCGGTATGGAGCAATTGAGAGCCAATTCCAACATCACGGTAAACGACTATCGCGGCGGTGATGATGCCAACTCCCACTATCCCGGCGGAAATGTAGGCTGGGCTTCGGACGATGTCTACAACACGATCACACCTACTGCCGATGGTCGCGGATTCGACGGATTCCAAGTTCACGGCAACTGGTATCAATGGTGGAGCGGTTTCTATATGACACGCAAAGCCGATACCGACCTTACCCACCTCAACGCAGACAGCCACCTGCATATCGCATTCCAATTGGTTGGCGACATAAACGTACCGTACGTAAACGTACAATGGTTCAAGGCAGACGGCAATGACGGTACAGCCCCCGCAATTGCATTTACCGAAGACGTAATCGACAATAAATATCCCGTTGTCGCTTCTTTAAAGAAAGGCGAATGGGTAGCTGTCGATATCACTCTCGGCAAAGTAGCAGAATTGATGAAAGACGAATTCGATATCGATATGGACTATACCCGTTTCGTCAATGACTGGCAGGGCGAAGCCGTTGCAATAAGCCTTCATTCGGGTCAGGACCATGCAAATGGAGGAACACCTCTCCCCGAATTCGGACATGAAGCAATCGTTTTTGTCGATGAAGCATACGTCTATACTCCCTCCGGTAAAGCAAGCGTCGATACCCTCGTACCGGGTGCAGACGATATCCAAGTAATCGTATCGGACAAAACCATCTCCGTCCTCGGTAACGACAATGCGCCCGTACAACTCTATAATATGTCCGGATCGCTGGTAAAAACTTCCGCCACTTCCGTCATCGGGTCGGAAGACCTTGTTCCGGGTGTGTATGTAGTGAAGACTCTCCATGTTGCTAAAAAAGTAATCATCCGATAAGGGAAAAAGAAAGATTGTTAAACGCCACCGGTTAGATTTCAATAGGTAAAACCACTGCCTGCGGCAAACCCATTGGAGGTAGAAGCCCGAAGGAATTCTTGGGACATGACCTCCAATGGGTTTGAACAGGATATACGCCACTCTGAAATACCGACCGATTATGAAAGAAAGACAGCCGTAACCAGACACTCGATTATGAAGTGCCCCTCAAAAGTGAAACACAAGACTTTTGGAGTGCAGTTCATTGCCATAATGCCTTTTTACAGCCGTTTCGTATCGTTCGGCAAATTTCACCGGCTTTGTCACAAAAACATCATCCGATTAGCAAACACGTATATAGATTTTCCATGAAGAATATAGTCATCACGATCATCCTGACAACCCTCGGTTTCAACAGCTTATATGGTGCTGACACCTACACGAATCCGATCATCGACATGAATGTACCCGATCCGACGGTATTGCGCGATGACGACGGATTCTTCTATATGACCGCAACCGAGAATATAACGAATATGCCCCTGTTCCGATCTGCCGACCTTGTAAATTGGACTTTGGCAGGCACGGTGTTCAAAGAGGGGGACAAGCGTCCGGCTACCCAGATATGGGCTCCGGAACTTTGCCGCATAAACGGCAAGTACGTGCTCTTCTACTGCTCGAATCCCGATCCGGAAGATACCTTTCAGGCATATATCGGCTATGCGGTCGCCGACCATATCATGGGTCCGTGGCAGGATAAAGGCAAATTGTTCGACGGCTATGCGGCGAAATGCCGGGATACCATCGACCCGTTCTATTTCTCGGAAAACGGGAAACACTATCTGTTCTGGGGAAGCACCAACAAAATGTGGGCCATGGAAATCCGGATCGATGACAATCTGAATATCGGGTTCGATCTCTCCCAGAAAGTGCAGACTGCCGGCACACATGTCGAAGGAACCGAAATATTCAAACGCGGAGAATGGTATTATATGTTCGCATCCCGGGGAAGCTACGCATGGATCACCTATCAAGTGGTGGTAGGGCGTTCGAAAAATCTTTTCGGACCCTATTATACGCAGGAAGGAATCTCGTTTCTGACCGGCGGCGACCTGAAAAGCCCGGAACGTAATCTGGCAAAAGCACGGGCATTGACTTCGGGTAACGACCGGTTCACAGGCACAGGGCATAACGCCCCCATTCTGACCGACGATGCCGGCAATACATGGTTCATCTGCCACGGGCACAAGGCGGGAAAAGAACTCGACATGTGCCGCGTTCCCCTGCTCGACCGGCTGTTGTGGGATGACGAGGGTTGGCCCTATCTGGAAACCGGATCGCCCACCCCCGATGAACATTACGCACCGACCTTTTCGGTGTGTCCGGCGACAAAATCCGCCTCCAAATGACAAGATGAAAGCGGAACCGTGAAAAAAATACAATAAAAAAATTCGGATAAGCAATGTTTGGCTCCAATAAAACAGTATATTGCCGAAGAATAACGATAGGGTGGTTCGTACTCCTGTCCATCGTTGCACTCTCTCCCGAGACGGCAGCGCAGATCCTGCTCCCCTCGTTTATCTCCGACAATATGGTAATACAACGCAACGACACCCTCCTTCTCGAAGGCATGGCTTCGAAGAAGAAGGCGAAAGTCCGTGTCACTTGCAGCTGGGGCGCAAACGCAGCCGGAACAACTGATACCGATGGAAAATTCTCGCTCCGGATTCCCACTCCGGAAGCCGGCGGACCGTTTTGGATAGAAATCGCACAGGGCAGAGAAAAGCCCGTGCGCATCGACAATATCATGAGCGGAGAGGTATGGTTCTGCTCCGGACAATCCAATATGGAGATGCCGGTAGGCAAATGGAACTGGGGCACATTGTGGGATCAGGAAAAAGAACTCCAAACCGCAGACCATCCCGGCATACGTCTTTTGCAAGTTCCGAGAGAAGTCTCCGATACGCTTGTAGATCCCGTGAAATTCAAATCCGACGGATGGAAAATCTGTTCGCCCGCCAGTGTGGCGCATTTTTCTGCGTTGGCATACTTCTACGCCCGGGTACTGAACGAGACTCTCGGAATAGCCGTCGGTGTCATCAACAGTTCGTGGGGAGGCACTTATATAGAAGGATGGACACGCCGGGAAGCCCTCGTCCCGGGCACCGAACAAGGCTTGCACAACAACGGGCTTTACAACACCGTCTCCGCATTCTATAATTCGATGATCTATCCGTTGCAGTCATTCCCGATAAGGGGTGCGATCTGGTATCAGGGAGAACAAAACGAATCGCGCCATACCACCTACAACGCCTCACTCGAAGCTCTCATAACAGACTGGCGCACGAGTTGGGGAAACGAATTTCCCTTTTATATCGTGCAGCTGGCAGGATACCATACTCCGCAAGAGGTACAACCCGGCTCCAATTGGGCTGCCTTGCGTCAGGCACAAGCCGAAACATTGCATCTGCCTGCCACGGGAATGGTTACGGCAATCGACCTCGGCGATCCGGCAGATATACATCCCCCGCGCAAAAAAGAGGTGGCAGAGCGACTGGCGAATCTGGCTTTGGCGGAAACGTACGGAATCCCCCGGCATTGGCGTGCACCCTATCCGCTTCGCACCGAAGTCGCAGGCAACAAGATGATCGTGGAATTTTCAGAAGATGTCTGTCCCGATCTCCTGCCGGTTACAGGGTTCATCCTGGAAGATGACCACGGAAATTTCTACAAAGCGGATGCCGTCATGACCGGCTATCGGGAAATCGAACTCTCCGCCGACAGCATTTCCACCCCGACAGGAGCCCGCTACAATTGGGCGGATTATCCCACAGGCAATTTGCGAGGGGCAAACGGACTCCCGGTATTACCATTCAGAACCGACAGATTGATTGAATATTTAAAAAACGGAAAAAGATGAGATTCATAATTCTGACATTAACAGTTATTGCAGCCTGCTTCCAAGCAATTGCATTACCCGCCACTTATCAAAACCCTATCATTAAGGAGTCTATTCCCGACCCCACAGTGCTCCGGGCAGAAGACGGGTTCTTTTACCTGATGGGAACCGAAGATATATGGAATATTCCGATATTCCGGTCGCCCGACTTGGTGAACTGGACGCAGATCGGCACCGTTTTCGACCGCGACACCCGCCCCGCCGAAGGACAAGTATGGGCTCCCGAACTATGCCATATACATGGGAAATATGTTCTGTTTTACAGCGTCAATCTTCCCGATGCGGACAATTACGCCAATTATCTCGGATATGCAGTCGCCGACCATCCGTCGGGACCCTGGACCAACCGGGGAAAACTGTTCGACGGGAACGATGTCGGATGCGACAACACCATCGACCCGTTCTACTTCTCGGATGCAGGGAAACATTACCTTTTCTGGGGGTCTACCACCAACATGTGGGCAATGGAGATACAGATCAATGAAAATATAGACATCACCTACGACCTTTCCAAAAAGGTGCAGACGGCGGGCACGCTTATCGAAGGTACGGAAATATACAAACGGGGCGACTGGTACTACATGTTCGCCTCGATAGGAAGCTACGCATGGACTACCTACCGGGTAGTCGTAGGCCGGTCGAAATCGGTTTTCGGTCCATACAAAGACCGCAACGGGGTAGCATTCCTCAAAGGCGGAGATGCGCTGAACAGCGAAAACACCCTGACCAACAACAATTACAAATTTACCGGGAACGGACACAACGCTCCGATTCTGACCGACGGAGCCGGCGACACATGGTTTATATGTCACGGGCACGTCAAGGGAGAGGAGTTCGAAAAACGAATGCCGTTGCTCGACAAACTCTACTGGGACGAAAACGGATGGCCATATCTCCAAACCGGTTCTCCGGCGCATGCCGAACAGGAAGCACCGCAATTCCCAAGCGATTGGGTTGTCGAAAATCCCTCCACATCGGCTATGTCGGAAGCACACGGATACTACGACGTTTTCCAGATGTCGCCCGACGCACTCCGCATGCTTGAATCCAGCTCCAAAAACAAAGTAACCCACTACGCCCCCGAATCGGACGGACGCAGCATCACACGCCTGCTGATGCGGAAATATACTCCGCGTCCCGTTCAGGGTGTAGACAGCGGCGAAGACTACCAGTCGTACTTCATCACCGGCAACGGTCTCAGCTCCATCGTGTTCAATAGCGGAGAAATTGGCATCGACCTCTCGCATGTAAATTCCGACACACGGTTGCGGATAGCCCTGCGCACCGATGCCGAGCCCGAACTTTTCGGCATGGACTTCTTCAACAACGGCACAGCACCGGCATTTTCGTTTGCCATAAACGGATATGCTACCGGTTACCCCGTGATTGCCCATTGGCCTGTCGGGAACGGATGGATCGGACTCGACATTCCGTTCAGCCGCATAGCGGAAATCTGTCCCGGCTTCGATCCGGAAATACTGGCATCCGGGAAATGGACGGGTGATTATCTGAAAATCCAAGCCGGAAGGTTGAAAGATTCCAACTTCTCGATCGATGCGTTCTACCTCTATACTCCTGCCGCCATCAGCGGCGTAGAAGATATGACTGCCGACAGCGATTCGTCCGGAATCGGTTTTGACGGGAGAACCGTGAAATCCTGCGAACGAGGAATCGAGGTACTGTCGATATCGGGACACTGCGTACTGCGCACCGACGAAATGCAGTTGGATCTCAACGCCCTGCAACCGGGCATCTACCTTTGCCGCAGCGGCAACCGAACCGTTAAAATCGCACTCCGTTAAGGATCATTGATTCTTGCACAATGAAAGAACAACAACTCATACAATCTCTGAAACAAGGAAACGAGCGGGCGTGGAAGATGCTGTACACGATCCACTATCAGACTCTTTGTGCGGTGGCATATAATTATGTCAGAGACAAACTGCTTGCCGAGATGATTGTCGGAGACGCTATAATTCATTTGTGGGAAATCCGCGAAAAACTCGAATTGCACACCTCGCTGAGAGCGTACCTGATGACCTCCGTGCGCAACGCCTGCACGAACTTCCTGAACACCAAACGCGCCCGCACCGAAGTTTCCATATCGGCATTGGAAAACGATTCGAATGAGAAAGAGGCACTCACAGTGGAGACTTCGCCATTGGGCATCCTGTTGGAGAAAGAGCTGGAAAAGAAAATAAAAGTAGCCGTAGCTACCATTCCGCCCGAATCCCGACGGGTATTTGTCCTGAGCCGGACTTACCGCAAGAGTTACGAAGAGATTGCAGAAGAGACCGGCATAACCGTCAATACGGTCAAGTATCACATGAAGCGGGCATTGTCGCATTTGCGGTGCTGCCTCGGCGATTACCTTTAAAGAACAACTATTATGAATCATATAAAATCAATCCAGCAACCATGAAAGAGGATAAACGTCAGATAGATAATTTGATTGCCGCCAGACTTTCAGGAAATTCTTCTCAGTCCGACTGGGACGAATTGCTCCAATGGATGTCGGAAAGCGAAGAGAACAAACAATATTATCTCGAAATGCGGGAGATATGGTTTTCTACGGGATATGCAATGGTCTCGTTCGATGAAAGCAAAGCGTTCGAAGATTTTATATACCGGTCGCATATCCACGAAAAGAAACGCAAAAAACATTTCTGGACAGGCAATGTCAGACGAGCCCTTTGGCAGGGAATCGCAGCCGCCGCAGTCGTGGCGATATGTGTCATCGGCGGATACATCACCGGTGAATCACGGATCAACAACAGCTTCGCCGATATCGTAGTGGAAGCACCCGTAGGCTCACGCACCAGCATCACGTTGCCCGACAGCACGAAAGTATGGCTCAATGCCGGAAGCACACTGGCTTACTCGCAGGGATTCGGAATCGACAAACGCACAGTCAAACTCGACGGTGAAGGATATTTCGAAGTTGCCCACAACAAAGAAAAACCGTTCAAAGTCGAGTCCAAGGATATGTGTGTGACCGTTCTCGGCACACGTTTCAATTTCAGGAACTTCGCCGACGACGGTGAAGTCGTGGTGACCCTTTCGGAAGGAGCGGTAGCTCTCGACAACCTGCTGGCAAAAAACTCCCCGCGGCGGACGTTGGCTCCGGGACAGCGGGCTGTCGTCGATAAGCGCAACGGACGGATGAAGATCGAAGAAACCAATGCCACAAATGCCCACCAATGGATCTACGGGTATCTCTTCTTCGACGAGGAGCTGCTCCCCGATATTGCCAAACGGCTTGAACGGAGCTACAACATCAGCATCGTCATCGAAAACGAAGAACTGATGCACACCCGGTTCTACGGCAATTTCATCCGCGAAAACCAATCGGTGCAAGATGTCATCAACAACATCGCATCGACAGGCAATATAAAATACAAAATCGAAGGGAATCAGATAACTATCTATTAATCTCCAAAACATAACAAACTCAAAATTACCAATTTTACCAACCATGTTTCTAAAAAGAACCCTAATTACAGCCACGTTGTCATTCTTATTGGGAATGTCGGCGTTTGCCCAAAGCATATCCTTGAAGCTGGCGGATACCACGGTCAAGGATGCTATGGAGCAACTGAAAAACGCAAGCGGGTACTCGTTCGTCTACAAAGTGGGCGATATCGATACCTCCCGCAAAGTAACCCTCGACGCCACCGATGTAAAGCAGGCAATCGTACAGATTCTCAACGGGCAGAATGTCGGCTATACCATTCAGGGGAAAAATATAGTGATCACCAAACGCACCGCTCCGGCGGGAACCGATGCGTCGAATGTCGCCGTATCCGATACCCGGATCGTAACCGGAACCGTGACCGACGAAAGCGGTGAACCGCTTATCGGGGCAACCGTAGCTCTCTCCGGTACCGGCCGTGCCACGACTACCGACCTGGACGGCAACTGGACTCTGACCGCATCGCCGGGACAGACTGTCGATGTGAGCTACGTCGGATACGCCGGGAAAAAAGCCAAGATCGGGAAAGAAGGTAAAATAAATATCGTCCTTGCCGAGCAGTCGTCCGTATTGGAAGAATTTGTCGTTATCGGTTACGGCGCACAGAAAAAAGTGAACCTTACCGGTGCTGTGGCGACGGTGAATCTGGAAGAACAAGCCAAATCCCGCCCCATGACCACCATTTCACAGGCTCTGTCGGGTGCGGCAGCCGGTTTGAATGTCATGCAGCAGGGCGGACAGCCGAATGCCGAAAACACCAAAGTGCTGATACGCGGTATCGGTACGCTCAACGATGCCTCGCCGCTGATCCTGATCGACGGCATGGAGATGAGCCTCAACGATGTCAATCCCAACGACGTGGCGTCCATCTCTATTTTGAAAGATGCCGCATCCTGTGCCATCTACGGTAACCGGGGTGCCAACGGTGTCATTCTTGTCACGACCAAAAGCGGAGAAGAAGGACGCGTGAATGTAACCTACTCGGGCAAGATTGCTTACCAGACCGCCCAGAAATACCACAAGCAGGTAACAGACTATGCCGAATACATGGAACTGATGAACGAAGCTGCCGACAACAGCAATCAGGCTCGCCGGTTCAGTCCCATCACCATTCAGACATGGCGCGACGCCGCCAAAAATCCCAACGGCATCGCCGAATCGGGTTATCCCAACTATGTCGCCTATCCCAATACCGACTGGTATCACGAAATATACAAACCCGACTGGATGCAGGAACATACCATTTCGGTGGTAGGACGGGAGAAACGAACCAACTTCTCCATTTCGGGCACGTACCTCAACAACCCCGGTATCGTAGATAATTCGGGAGTCGATAAATATTACCTCCGCAGCAGTGTCGAAACAGAAATCGGGAAATACATCACCGTTGGTATGAAAGCGTGGGGATACCATTCCGACCAGGACCGAAACGACATCGGCATGCTCTGGGGACAGGATATGCAAAAAACCGTCCCCGGTATATACCCCTATTACGACGGCTATTACGGAGGCCTTGAAACGACCGAAGAAGAAGGGACGGTACACAATCCGGTCAAGATGTTAAGTCTCGACTGGGGTAGCTACAAACAGTCGAAGTACAATGTGAACCCTTATCTTGAAATCCGTTTCCTCGATGGATTCAAATTCCAGTCGCAATTCTTCTATACCGACTATCAGACGCACGACAAAATGATTACTCCCGGATATGTCGAAATAAAAAGTTTTTCGCGCGACATGATACTCAGCACTCCGCCCAACGCCGAGACGATGAAGAACAACAGTAACTCCGACAGCCGCTATCAGCTCCGCGAATGGAAGTTCACGAATATGCTCCGTTACGACAAGAGTTTCGGTGTCCACGATATCGGCGTAATGGTCGGATACGAAGAAGCCCGGCACTGGACAGACTATGTATATGCCGAAAAAGAGGGTCTGATAAATTTCAACCTTTGGGATTTCGACGCGATGATTTCACCCAAACAGACTTCCGGCAATAGCAGCGAATACTCTTCCCGCTCTTGGTTCGGCAGAGTAAATTATGCTTTCGACAGCCGCTACTTAGTGGAAGTAAATGCGCGTTACGACGGATCTTCGCGCTTCTCCCCGAAAAACCGCTGGGGTTTCTTCCCTTCGGTATCGGCAGGCTGGAACGTGACGGAAGAGGCGTTTATGGAAGATGCCAGAGAGGTATTGAACTTTTTGAAGATACGGGCAAGCTGGGGTGAGAACGGAAACAACCGGCTGGATGCGTTCCGCTATTTAGGGACGATGGCATTGGCTAATTCGTCGAATGCCGCCTATTACTATTTCGGAGACAAGAGCAACAGCCCGTTTATCGGGTCGTTCATCGAATACAACTCGAATGAGGATCTGACGTGGGAGACTTCGCGTCAGACCGACGTGGGTTTCGACATGATGCTTTTCGGCAGCCGTCTGGGAATCAATTTCGACTACTATCACAAAAAGACGGTCGATTGGTTGGTACAGACCAATGCGTTGGGTATCTGGGGTACTCCCAGCGGTCCGTGGGTGAACGGCGGTGACATTCTGAATCAGGGTGTCGAAGTGCAGTTGAACTGGAACGACCGGGTGGGCGACTTCCAGTACGGCATCTCCGCCAACATGGGTTACAACAAGAACGAGGTGATGCGTATCGCCAACGAAGACCAATATATCGAGGGTTCGGAAAATATACTCGGTAGCGGAACGGGACGTTTCTACCGTGCCGAGGTGGGTATGCCGCTGGGTTATTTCTACGGATACCGCCACGACGGTATATTCCAGAATCAGGCGGAGATCGACGCTTATGTCGATCCGCGTACCGGACTGCCTATCATGCCCGATGCCAAACCGGGCGACGTACGTTTCCGCGACCTCGATCATGACGGGAAAATCACGAGCGAAGACCGGGAGATGATCGGCGACCCGAATCCCGATTTCAACTATGGTGTGAATATCAACCTGTCGTACAAGGGCTTCGACTTCTCGATCGGCGGTTACGGCGTTGCCGGCAATCAGATCGTGAAATCGTATCGTGTCAATTCGGTGCTCAATACGAGCAACTACACTACCGATATGCTGGGACGCTGGCATGGCGAAGGAACGTCGAATTTCCTGCCCGCCTTGAACGGTACGGCTACCAACTGGCAGTATGTATCGGACCTGTATGTCGAGGACGGCGATTATTTCCGGATTACCAACATCACATTGGGATACGATTTCAAAAAGGGCTTCCGCAATCTGCCGTTGCAGAAACTGCGCGTGTATGTTTCGGGGCAGAACCTGTTCACGTTTACCCGCTATTCGGGTCTCGATCCCGAAGTTTCGGCTTACACCGGAGCGCAGTCGTGGGCGAGAGGTATAGATTTGGGTAACTATCCGGCAGCGTATTCGTTCCTGTTCGGCGTGAATATCCATTATTGATTGAACAATGCAGTAGCTACATAAAAATAGTCAGATCATGAAAAAGATAATTATATTGTTATTTGCGGCATTTTGTATGATGGGATGCGAGGACTTTCTCGATTCGAATCCTACCAATCTGAAAACCAACAAGGATTACCCGGCTACGCAGGAGGATGCCGATCAGGTATTGACCGGTATCTATTCGATCTTGTCGCGTCCCGATCCTTTGCAAAGTTCGTTCCTCAGTTCGGAACTCCGTTCCGACAATATGCTGGGCGGCGGAGGTCCGACCGATATATCGACCAAAGCCATCGCGCAATGCCAGAAATGGAGCGAAAGCAGTTTCGCTACGGCTTGGCGTGCGAACTATATGGGAGTGTTCCGTGCGAATGTCTTTTTGGATGCGGTCGATCGGATCGCATGGAAAAGCGATGCCGACCGGAAACGTATGGAGGGTGAAGCCCGCTTCTTGCGTGCGCACTACTATTTCGACCTGTCGAGGATGTTCGGCGACGTTTGTCTGGTCACCTCGTCCGAGTCGGTGAATGTGCCGCGCTCGCCGGCGGCAGATACTTATGCCTTGATTGCTTCCGATCTGAAACTTGCTATCGAGGAGCTGCTGCCAGCCGAACGTTACGATGCCGTCGAGTCGGGACGGGTAACCAAATGGGCTGCCGAAGCGTTGATGGCGCGTGTGTTCCTTTTCTATACCGGATATTACGGGAAAGAGTCGTTGCCTTTGCCCGATGGCGGTGAAGTGACGAAGGACGAAGTGATCGCGTGGCTCGAAGAGTGTACGACGACGGCTGTCAGCGGGCACGATCTGGTAAGCGATTTCCGCAATCTGTGGCCCTACTCTTATGTACAGGATTACAAGTTCACCCAAGAGAACAATTTGAAATGGGAGGGCGACGGCAATAAGGAGACGGTCTTTGCCATTAAATATTCCAACCAGTTTGCCAACTGGGACTATCCGTTCCAGAAAAGCAACCAGATCTGTCTTTATCTCGGTTTGCGCGGACAGGATTACCTGCGTACGTTCCCGTTCGGACAGGGTTGGGGATTCGGTACGGTGAATCCGAAAATCTGGGAAGAGTGGCCGGACGACGATTTGCGCAAGACGGGTTCGATATTCAATGTAACCAATCGCAACGAAGTGCGCCTGTACACTTTTGGCGCCGATAACCACGTGGATGAAACTTCGTATGTACAGAAGAAATATATTCCGATCAATGTGTATGCCGACGGCACGCATACGGTGGTAAAGAATTACAGTCAGGAACTGTATGGCAATACGGTCGAGAATTACATGCTGAACAATACGCAGGATCTGGTATTGATCCGTTTCGCCGATGTGTTGCTGATGGCTGCCGAGCTGAATCTTTCTACCGGCAAGGCGCAGGCATACCTCGACCGGGTACGTTCGCGCGTGAATTTGCCTTCGGTTCCGGCTACGTTGGAAAATATCAAGGCTGAACGCCGTTTCGAACTGGCTTTCGAGGGCGTACGTTTCTACGACCTGTTGCGTTGGCACGATGCCGACCGGGTGCTGAACGACAACCAGAAAGAGATAACGATCTACCGCAGCCGCACGGAGACGGTGACCAAGACGATCACTTATCGTCCCGAAACGAACGGATTCTTGCAGATACCCCTGTCGGAAATGGAACTTTCGAAAGGCGTGCTGACCGCTAATCCGGGCTGGGGTTCGGAATCGGCTTATCAGGATATTTATTGAATGGAGTTATGAAGAGAATATATTCAGTTATTGCTCTTTGGATCGGCTGTTGCTGGGGCGGCATGGCACAGACCCCGGTCTATTTGGACGAAACCAAGCCGGTGGACGAACGGATCGAAGATGCTTTGTCGCGGATGACGTTGGAGGAGAAAATCGCCATGTGCCATGCGCAGTCCAAATTCAGTACGCCGGGATGCCCGCGTCTGGGTATTCCCGAAATCTGGATGAGCGACGGTCCGCACGGCGTGCGGATGGAGCATGTCTGGGACGATTGGGTGCATGCCGACTGGACCAACGACTCGTGTACGGCATACCCGGCGTTGAGCTGTCTGGCGGCTACGTTCAATCCCGAACTGGCTTACCGCTACGGATATGCATTGGGCGAGGAAGCCCGCTTCCGCAAGAAAGATATTATTCTGGGTCCCGGTGTCAATATCTACCGTACACCGTTGAGCGGCAGAAATTTCGAATATATGGGCGAAGACCCGTATCTGTCGTCGGTCATGGTCGTGCCGTATATACGGGGCGTGCAGCAGAACGGCGTCGCTGCCTGTGTGAAACATTTTGCATTGAATAATCAGGAGAAATGGCGCGATACGATCGATGTCGTCGTGAGCGAGCGGGCGTTGAACGAAATTTATCTCCCGGCTTTCAAGGCGGCTGTCACGGAAGGCGGCGTATGGGCGGTCATGGGGTCGTACAACAAATACAAGGGGACATACTGTTCGCACAACGATACGTTGATAAACCGCATTCTGAAAGGTGAATGGGGCTTCGATGGGGTGATGCTGACCGACTGGGGTTCGGCACACAATACGGACGAGGCTGCCCGTTACGGTCTCGATCTGGAAATGGGCACGTGGACGAACGGACTGACGTGGGGGCTTAGTTCCGCCTACGACCAGTATTATCTGGCGCAACCGTTCCTGCGCAAGATCCGGAACGGGGAGCTTTCGGAGTCGTTGCTCGACGATAAGATACGGCGCATTCTGCGCCTCTGCTACCGGACGAATATGGACCGCAACCGCCCCTATGGGCGTAAACTGGCGGAGGAGCATACGGCGGTAGCCCGGCAGGTGGCGGAGGAGGGTATCGTGTTGTTGAAGAACAAAAACGATTTCTTCCCGATACGTCCGGACCGTTACCGGAAAATTGCCGTTATCGGCGAGAATGCCGTGAAGCGTCTTACACAGGGCGGCGGCTCGTCGGAATTGAAAGCGCGTAATGAGGTTTCTCCGTTGCAGGGGCTTATCGAAGTGTATGGTGCCGACCGGATCGTTTTCAGCATGGGGTATGCTTCGGGTGCTCCCGATTACAGCCGGGCTTTGCCTTCGGGGTACGATGCCGATTCGTTGGTGCGGTGTGCGGTGGCGGCTGCGAAAGATGCCGATGCGGTGCTCTTCTTCGGCGGCTTGAACAAAAATTTCCGTCAGGATTGCGAAGGCGACGACCGGGAAAGTATGGAATTGCCATTCGGGCAAGATGAATTGCTCGACAAAATATTGAAAGTGAATAAGAACGTAGGCGTGGTGATTGTCAGCGGCAATGCCGTGTCGATGCCGTGGCTCGACCGGGTGAATGGAGTGATGCAGTCGTGGTATCTCGGCTCGGAAGCGGGTCATGCTTCCGCGGCAGTGATTTGCGGCGAGGTGAATCCGTCGGGCAAATTGCCTTTCTCGATTCCCCGCCGGTTGGAGGATAACGGTGCGCACCATTTCGGTGAGATGTCGTACCCCGGCGACGGTACTACGGTCGTTTATCGCGACGACATACTGGTGGGCTACCGTTGGCACGATACCCGTAAGATCCCGGCTCTTTTCCCGTTCGGGCACGGGTTGTCCTATACCCGTTTCGACTACGGGAAAGTCTGCACCGACAAACGGGTGTATGCCGTTTCCGACACGGTGAGAATCCGTTTCGAACTGGCGAATACCGGAGCGATGGACGGTGCGGAGACCGTGCAGGTGTATGTCGGTCAGAAATCGCCGTCGGAAGAACGTCCCGTCAAAGAACTGAAAGCATTTAAGAAAGTATTCTTGAAAAAAGGAGAGCGGAAAAACGTGACACTGGAAATTCCGGTCGCTGCATTTGCTTTCTATCACGATGCCCTGCCCGGCTGGACGGTGGAGGCGGACAAATACCGGATCGCCGTTGCCTCCTCTTCGCGCGATATCCGGCGTACGACAGAGGTGGAAGTGACGAAATAAACGAATATAAATATAATAAGGTATAAAGAAATTCATGAAACGTTTGAAACTCATCCCGGCGATGCTCTCTCTGATTCTTCTTGCCGGTTGCCGGCAGAGTGTCGAGTCGGTGGATATTTGTATCTATGGCGGTACATCTGCCGGTGTGATCGCTGCGTACACTGCGGCGATGGACGGAAAGAAAGTGATATTGGTGGAGCCGGGACGGCACGTGGGCGGCATGACCTCGGGCGGACTGGGTTATACCGATATCGGAAACAAATTCGTAGTGACCGGCTTGGCACGCGATTTCTACCGTCGGGTGGGAGCGCATTACGGCAAGTTCGAACAGTGGATATTCGAACCGTCGGTGGCGGAAAAGATATTCCGGCAATATATCGAATGTGCCGGGGTGGAGGTGCTTTATTCGCACCGGCTGTGCGATGTGAAGAAAGACGGCTGCCGCATTACGGAAATTGTCGTGGAAAATTCGGACTCCCCTTCGACGATTACCAACCGACGGATCGAAGCGAAAATGTTTATCGATTGCTCGTACGAGGGCGACCTGCTGGCACGAGCCGGAGCGGCTTATACGGTGGGACGCGAGGATAACTCGGTGTACGGGGAGACGTACAACGGGGTGCAGGTGATGCGCGGGCATCAGTTCTGGGATCCGATCGACCCGTATGTCGTGCCGGGGGATTCGACAAGCGGACTTATCTGGGGAGTCAGCGGCAATCCGTTGAAACCTGCCGGGTCGGGCGATAAAAAGATACAGGCTTACAATTTCCGGGTTTGTCTTACCGACGATCCCGATAACCGGATTCCGATTACGAAACCGGATAATTACGATCCTGCCCGCTATGAACTGGTGCTCCGGCTGCACGACGTGTCGCCGCGCAAATCGGTGTACGATTACTTCATTTGGAGCCGTATGCCCAATTCCAAAACCGATATTAATAACGGCGGCGGTATCTCTACCGATATGATCGGGATGAACTGGGAATACCCCGAAGCGGATTATGCCCGCCGTGCGGAGATCTGGAAAGCGCACGAGGATTATACGAAGGGGCTGTTTTATTTCTTGGGACACGACGAACGTGTGCCGGAGTTCATGCGTTCCGAAATGTTGAAATGGGGCTATCCGAAAGATGAATATACCGACAACGGACATTGGAGCCACCAGCTGTACGTGAGAGAGGCACGCCGGATGATCGGTGAGCTGGTCATGACCGAGCACCATTGTACGGGCAGGACGACGGTCGATGATGTGATATCGGAGCGTACGGCCGGCAAGTCGAAATACACCCTGCCCAAGATGCTCAATCTTGCGCTCAACGGCATCACCTCGTTCTCGGTCAAACCGATTTACGGCATCCTTTCGACCGGCGGTATTTTCGTACTGATTTCGATTGCCATAGGCATCTATGTGCTCGTCTCGCTGCTCAGCGGCTCGGCCGAGCACGGCTGGGCGTCACTGATGTTGTCGATATGGTTTGTCGGCGGCATAATTCTCTTAGCCATCGGCGTAATCGGCCTATACATCGGCCGCATCTACATCGAGGTCAAGCAGCGTCCGCGCTACCACATAAAGGAGCGGCTGCTCTGAGCCGGTGTCAGCGGCTGAATCTGTAAACTCTTG
>ERZ780177.2144-NODE-2144-length-16989-cov-5.810204_pt1 | contig 16989 bp, 7 predicted proteins | sample MGYA00510973_ERZ780177 | MGnify/ENA primary metagenome ERZ780177 (study PRJEB29588, sample SAMEA2144396) | human gut metagenome | biome: human gut; feature: human-associated habitat; material: faeces | place: Denmark | collected 2008/2010 ...
GAGGTAAAGCGGGCCTGCACCGCGAAGGAATATCCCTGCTTTCCGCGTCCGCTTCTTCACAAAGAAGCTTTCTAATCTACAAGCGTATCACCCCAACAACCACAAATTTGTGCAAATCAAATAAAAACTCCTTGCAAAGTTTCTGAATGAATGAGATAATTAACACAAACTATGTAAATGGATTGTTACTTTTAAGGCAAAACCATACAATATCCTATCTAAAAGGAAGGGGAAAGAGGAAGAATGAAATTAAAGACAGTAAAGCGTATGAATGCGTGCATTTTATCTGCTGCCATGGTTTTGAGTGGTGTTACAATCATTCCGCCGGCCACAGTAAGTGCTGCGGCAAATAATGAGATCAATTATGCATTAAGTGCAACGGCAACCGTCAGTGATCAGGAGACGAATTACTGGGGAGCAGATAAGGCGATCGACGGAATCGTCAACAGAGATGCTGCAAAAGCAGATCAGTCCAGATGGGCAACGAATCAGAGTTCAAGTCAGGCAGCAAGGACGCTGACGGTGAATCTCGGTACACGGAAGACGTTTGATCATTTTGTGATCGAATGGGAAAGAACGAATATTACTAACTTTAAGATTTCTGTATGTGATACAGAAGATGGAGAATACCGGGATGTTTATGTAAAAAATGACGGAGAAAATATTACGTCGGTTACGAGTGATATCCAGTTGGATGAAGCTGTAACAGCTCAGTATGTAAAGCTGACAGTCAATGGTTATACAGTAAATCCTGGAAGCTGGCAGTCTGTATCCCTGTATGAGTTTAAGATCCTTGGAGAAGCAGAGAATTTAAGTACCGCTGCAACTGTAACAGCAGATGGAAGTGAGACAGCCGGAACAGATGCTTCCAAGGCAGTTGACGGTGATGATACGACCCGTTGGGCAAGCCCGGCGGCAACAGGATCACACTGGCTGAAGCTGGATTATGGCAGCGAGAAGACGATCAGAACAGCAAAGATCCATTGGGAGAGAAAGAATGCAACTGCATACCGGATCGAGAAGTCTGCCGACGGAGAAAACTGGGAGACAGTAAAAGCATTTACGACAAGTCCTTCAGATTACAGAGAGACGATCGTATTTGATGAGGCAGTAACAACAAGATATCTGAGATTATATATTGAGTCCTTTGATCAGGCGGGAGCACCGGAGGGAAGTGCTTCTGTAAGCTGGCCGACGGTTTCTGTCTATGAGTTTGAGACTTATGAGACAGATCTTGGAACAACCGAGGTGGAGAGAACTCCGAAAGAGATTGCGGACAGCCTGGAAGTTCCTTCCAGTATTGACGGGGCATCAGGAAACCTGGCAATGCCGGAAGTTCCTGAAGGATATGAGATCAGTTTTGTCGGTGCAGATTATGAGCAGATCGTAGACAGGGATCTGACAGTTTATCAGCCGCTTGTTACAAAGACTGTGAAGATGAACTTCAATGTAAAGAAAGCCGGTGACGACAGTACGGCAGTAGATTCAAAAGAATATACCATGACTGTAACCGGAAAGTATACGGCAGAAGACGGAGATAATGCAAAGCCGAATGTAATGCCGGAGCTGGCAGAATGGAAAGGTGCAAAGGGCGGTTCCTTTGAGATCAGTGATTCCAGCCGTATCGTTGTAGCAGCCAAGGATAAGGCAGAATTATCTGCAATGGCTGAAGAATTTAAGAATGATTATAAAGAGATCACAGGAAAGTCCATCAAGATCGTTTATGCGGATCAGGCATCAGCGGGAGATTTCTTCTTTACGCTTGAAGCAGCCGGAAATGGACTGAAAGAAGAAGGATATTCCATGAATGTAACGGATAAAGTGGAAGTGAAGGCAGAGCAGAAAGCAGGAGCTTACTGGTCTACAAGAACGATCCTTCAGATCCTGAAGCAGAATGGTACGACCATTCCGAAGGGCGAATGCAGGGATTATCCAAAGTATGAAGTCAGAGGCTTTATGCTGGATGTAGGAAGAAGACCGTTTGAAAGCGAGACACTTCAGGAAGTTGCAAAGACGATGCTGTGGTATAAGATGAATGACCTGCAGCTTCATCTGAACGATAACTATATTTTCCTTGAAAATTATTCGACTTCCGAGGGTGCAATGTCGGCTTATGAGGGATTCCGTATGGAGTCTGATGTCAAAGCAGGTGGATTGAATCAGGCAGACCTGACCAGTGACGATATGTATTATACCAAGGCTGAGATGAAGTCCATGATCCAGAATTACCGGAAGTTAGGACTGGATATTATCCCGGAATTTGATACTCCTGCACATTCTCTGTCATTTACAAAGGTAAGACCGGATCTCAGATTCGGAACGACCGGACGTCAGAATGACCATTTCAATTTGAATACGAAGTATGATGAGTCACTGGCATTTGTTGAGAGCATCTGGGATGAGTATATTAAGGGTGATGACCCGGTATTTGACCGGGATACGATAGTTAATATCGGAACAGATGAGTATGATGGACAGTATACAGAGCAGTTCCGTAAGTTTACAGATGATCTTCTGGCTTATATCCAGGATAATGGAAATACCGTTCGTCTGTGGGGAAGTCTTACAGCAAGAAGCGGAAGCACATCCGTAAGAAGCGAAGGGGTTCAGATGAATATCTGGAACGATGGATGGGCAAATCCGAAAGCTATGTATCAGCAGGGATATGACCTGATTGACATGAATGACGGAAGTGTATATATCGTACCGGCAGCAGGATATTATGCAGATTATCTGAGTCGTCAGTCCATGTATAATTATGATCCGGCTACACGTATGGGTGTTCCGTCAGGTTCTGAACAGACACTGGGAGGAGCTTATGCGATCTGGAACGATATGGTTGACCAGAGAGCGAACGGACTGACTGAGATGGAGATCTATGACCGCTTCAATGATGCTGCACCGTATTATGCGGCTGCGTTGTGGGGCAAATCAGGAGAAGTTTCTTTTACAACAGCACAGCAGACGAGCGAGAATGTGGGTGAAGCTCCAGGAGTCAATGCATATGATAAAGTAGACAGTGAGACAGATGAGATTCTTTCCTATGATTTTGAGGATGGACTTTCAGATAAGAGTGCAAATGAATATGATGCAGAGAACGGAAAGAATGCGGAAGTGAAGGATGGAGAACTTGTTCTGAAGGGCGGAGAAAGCTATATCTCTACTCCATTGGATAAAGTTGGACCTGAGAAAGAACTGAGCTTTGATATCACACTGACTCAGCCGGCAGAACCGGGACAGATTCTCTTTGAAGCTGAGAAGGACGAAGATCATGAAGCCTACAGTACTCATAATATCCGCATTATGGAAGATGGAACACTTGGATTTACAAGAGAAGGATATGACTATTCCTTTGGATATAAACTTCCTGTTAATCAGAAGATGACATTAAAGATCCGTACAAAGAACGGAAGTACTGTCCTGATTGCAGATGGAAAAGAGTATAAAGCAACCGGAAGTTTTACATATGAAGGCGATGTGAAGAAGACCGGTATTACAAGCTCTACACTTTCTCTGCCACTGACAAGGATTGGTTCTGATACAAATGCGGTACATGCCATCATTGATAATGTAAATCTTTCTTCTACGATGTCAGATGGGGAATCTTCACCGATTGATCCATCCGGATTTACAGTGACATCAGATAATCAGAACAGTGACGGACCAATCAGTGCAGCATTTGACAATGATCGGTCAACGATCTGGCATACGCAGTACTCTCCGAGTAAGAAAGCACTGCCGGCAACGATCACGATTGATATGGGACAGTCCTATGATGTGAACGGATTCTATTATCTGCCGAGACCGACGGGAAATAACGGATATATCCTGAAATATTCTCTGTATTATGAGGATGCGGATGAAAACTGGACAGCTCTTGTAGAGAATGGAACGTGGGAAAGCACAGGTACAGAAAAAACGGTAAACTTTACACCGGTTCAGACATCCAAGATCAAGCTGGTTGTATCAGAAGGACAGAATGGTTTCGGTAGTGCAGCAGAATTCAGAGTGCTTACAGGAACGCAGGATCTTACAAAGACACAACTCCGTATGAGTACTTATGTAGAAGGAGAAGGTACAGCGACTGTTTCTAAAGAAAAGATCGAACAGGGAGAAGAAGTTACCTTTACTGCAACAGCAAAGAAAGGTGCTACATTTACCGGATGGTATGATGTCCTTGGAACAAAGGTAAGTGATGAAGCCGTTTATACAGTAACTCCGGAAGAGAACCTGACCCTGATCGCAAAATTTGAAAAAGGAAGCGAGCCGGATCAGCCAGAAGATAAGACCTATACGGTTACGATCGACGGAAAAGAACAGACCGTCAAAGAAGGAGAAAAGGCTGCGAAGCCAGCCGATCCGGAAAAAGAGGGTTATAAGTTCCTTGGCTGGTATGAAGAAGGAAGTGATACGGCGTTCGATTTCGATACAGCCATCACGAAGAATATTACACTGACTGCAAGATTCGAGAAAATAGAAGAGCCGGATCAGCCGGACAAACCTTCAGCACCGGAGAATGTAGTGACAGGTGAAATTACGAAAAATTCCGTTGAAGTGAAATGGGATGGACCGGCAAGCACAGCAGGACTGGCAGGTTACAAGATCTATGTAAATGGAAAAGAATACGTGACGTATATCCCGGCAGATGCTACAGGATATACGATAGAAGGTCTTGAAGCCGGTAAGACTTATCAGATCGAAGTTGTTGCCGTAGGCGATGATGAGAATGCAACAGAGTATGCAGCCGCAGAACTGAGTGTAACAACAAAGAGTGAAAATAATGGTAACGGCGGCGATAACGGAAATACCGGAGACAACGGTAATAATGGCAATAACGGAAATGCCGGAGACAACGGTAATAATGGCAATAACGGAAATGCCGGTGTAAATAATCCGACTAAGGATCAGAATCATAATGCCGGAACAACAAATAAGAAGCAAAATGCAGCAGCCAAGACAGGCGACAGCACAAATATGGCAGTATTTGTATTCATGCTTGGTGGTTCGCTGGCAGCCGGAACGGTTGTCTTCAGAAGGAAAAGAAGATAAGCGGTTTTCCATATGAAAGTTTAAGAGAGAAGAGTCTGTTGGATGAAAATCCAGCGGACTTTTCTTTTTTAATAAAATTCTAAGATTTTGACACTCTGGTTTTAAAAAATGACCGATATCATGTATACTAAAAGGGAGGTGATTGAAATGTATAATATATTAGTTTGTGATGATGATAAAGAAATTGTAGAGGCAATAGATATTTATCTGTCCCAGGAGGGATATCATATCCTGAAGGCATATGATGGAGTTGAGGCATTGAATATTCTGGAGAAAGAGAAAGTAAATCTTCTGATCCTTGATGTGATGATGCCAAAGCTGGATGGAATCAGGGCAACTCTGAAGATCAGGGAGACGAACAGTGTACCGATCATTATTCTTTCTGCAAAGTCAGAAGATTCAGATAAGATACTCGGACTGAATATCGGGGCGGATGATTATGTCACAAAGCCGTTCAATCCGTTAGAACTGGTAGCAAGGGTCAAGTCTCAACTGCGTCGCTATAATGAGCTTGGTGGAACATCCCAGGAACAAAAGGAAAAAGTGTATGAAGTTGGCGGACTCAGGATCAATGATGATCTGAAAGAAGTGACGGTGGACGGAGAGTTAGTGAAGCTTACGCCGATTGAATATAATATTCTCTTGTTATTACTGAAAAATCAGGGACGGGTTTTTTCTATTAATCAGATTTATGAGTCGATTTGGAATGAAGAGGCGATTGGTGCGGATAATACAGTTGCGGTCCATATCCGCCATATTCGTGAAAAAATCGAGATCAATCCGAAAGATCCAAGATATCTGAAAGTAGTATGGGGCGTAGGCTATAAAATTGATAAAGGCTGAAAGGACGAAATATGAATAAGTGGTACAGAAAGACAGGTGTAAAGGCGATCGTTCTTATTGTGGCGATTCTCAGCGGTGCAATGCTGATAACGAATCTGTTGTCTCTTATGAATCTTGCAGGAAGCACAGATCTGCCGTCCTTATGGACGATGAGCCAACAGCCATTTGAGGAATCGCAGGAATTTAATTACATGGTTGAAAATTACATGGATGATGTCCTTACGCAGATCCGGCTGGAAAATCTTTTTGAGACAGATGGGATGATGAACCGGAACAAAGAGATCGACGTAATGGAGTACAGCAAGAATGATACTGCCAACGGAGAAAATGTTTCGGGTATTGCGTATTCACTGGAGGAACTGATCAACTGGGGAGAAGATTTTGACAGTGCAGAGAGCGATAATTATGCGAAGAACAGTGTGATCGTATGTCAGAAGCCTGAAGGGACATATGAGTATTACTATACGAGTGATTTCATGACACGGGTAGAGTCGGGAGTATTTGATATTATCATGCAGGATGGGAGTGATGTTGACGGATTTCTGCAGGAACTTCAGAACGGTAAGTATACATCTTCAGGCTTTTATAATTTTGATATTGTGGACATGGAAGGAAATATCCTGTACACAGACTGCTGGAATTTTGGAAGTGCATTAATCGAAAAATATGCACCGCAGGGAGCAGAAAACCTTTTGCAGGTAGTGAATAACAGTCCGCGTCTGAATGGCAAACTGTCCGTCATTTATGATGATCTTGCGTATACTTTGGGGAATATTTACTCAGATTATCAGAATTATCAGATGGGATTTGAACATTTAGAGGAAGGCAATACAAACTTTACTTACATTTATGCGAATAATGACACGAAAAAGGTAGTGACGAATAAGACTTCTTACGAGAACTATGCAGAGCTGGAGAAAAATGTCCAGAATCTGATCTCGGAGAAAGATGTTAAATATATGGTCATTTATCCAAAGCTAAAAGATTTTAACAGTAATATGAATGTATCGAAATCGGATAAATGGGAAAAACTCCGCAGTTACAGCAGTGAAAAGAAATGGAACAGCGTATTTGCGGTTGCGGTGGATACAACTTATACGATCCAGGATCAGTTTTATCAGAATAAGGTAGCTTATGATAATAATATCCCGTATTTTAAAGGAACAACATGGCTGTTGGTTCTGAGCATTATCCTGTTCCTTGGGGCAACAATCTGGCTGACACTGGAGGCAGGAAGAACTGCGGAAGATGAAGAACTGCACCTGAACGGTTTTGATCATTGGAAGACAGAGATTGCAGCGGTGCTGATCGTACTGATATGGATCGTTGGTTCTTATATCGGGATTCATTTTTGGAATGGAAATATCTATACGATGATCAATGATAGTCCGACTTATCTGAAGGATGGAGGTACTTATTTTGAGTATTATTATGCTCGTGGAATGGATGTTTCTTCAGCATATATGTCAGCAAGTTTATATCTTCCGTCATTGAGTATTGCAGAGCTGGCAGAAATTTATTTTTATGGAGTATTTACACTGGGCTGCTTCTTTATGGGATACGTGAGTCTGATCAAGCGGATCAAGGGACGAAACCTGTGGAAGAACAGTCTGTTGAGAGTGATTGTGCGGTTCATCTATAAAATATATGATAACCGGAAGAAGACGACAAAGACAGTGCTTCTGTTATGTGGATTTTTCCTTGTACAGGGAATTGCAGTGCTGTTCAGGAATGGGGTTACAATGCTTCTGGTGTTACTGGCAGACGTGGGTGTATTTTATGTTGTCCTGAACGGTTTATTACTCAAGGAGAAACTGAAAAAAGGTATTGAAGAAATTGCATTGGGAAATATGGAATATCAGATCCCGCTGCAAGGCTTAAGAGGTGAGAACTTAAAGCTGGCAGAGATGATCAATGGAATTGCCAACGGATTCCATATGGCCGTAGAAGAGGCAATGAAAAATGAGCGTCTTAAGACGGATCTGATCACGAATGTATCACATGATATCAAGACACCGTTGACTTCGATCATTAATTATGTAGCGATCCTGAAGCAGTCGGATATTGCAGATCCAAAGATCCAGGGCTATCTGGATATACTGGAGGCGAAAGCACAGAGGCTGAAGACACTGACGGAAGACGTTGTTGAGGCATCCAAGGTAAGCAGTGGGAATATTTCTCTGGAGTATATGGATGTAGATCTTGTGGAGATGATCCAGCAGACGGAAGGTGAGATGGCTGAGAAGTTTGAGGCAAGGAATCTGAAAATGATCGTCAATCTGCCGGCAGAACCTGCGGTTGTTCATGTAGACGGGCGAAGAATGTGGAGAGTTCTGGAGAATATTTTCGGAAATGCAGCCAAGTATGCCATGCCGGGAACAAGGGTATACGCGGATCTGAAGCTGGAAGAAGATACGGTGGATCTGTCTTTGAAAAATGTTTCTGAACATCAGTTGAACATTTCGGCAGATGAACTGACCGAACGGTTTATCCGTGGAGATCTTTCAAGAAGTTCTGAAGGAAGCGGACTTGGACTGTCGATCGCACAGAGCCTGACAACGATGCAGGGCGGAACTTTCAACCTGTATCTGGATGGAGATTTGTTCCGGGTAAATATCCGGTTCCCGAGAGTGAAAAAGCAGTAGAAAGAAGAGAAAGCAAAAAGATTGAATTGACATTTTTGAGGCGGTGTGCTACGCTTTCTAAGGATTGCGAAAAGCAGAATAGCGTAGAAAAGCAAGGATGGAGAGAGTAGCCTGATTACCGTTTTACAGAGAGATCCCCGGGAGAACTTAAGAAAGTTCTGTTGGCTGAGAGGGGATGAACAGGAGGCAGGGGAAGATGGCTCCTGAGCAGTGCAGATGAGCTTTCAGGTAAGTCTGCAAAGGGTTCGCCCTTTACAGCGTAGGAGTGGCAGCAGAGGGATGCAGGTCACTCACGGAGGTTTTCACTGTGAAGTGGGAACGAAGAGAAGTGGTAACGCGGTGAAACAGAACCGTCTTCTTGAGGATGAAAGTCTTCAGGAAGACGGTATTTTTTTTAAAAGGAGGCAGACAATTATGTCAGAAAAACCAAAATATTATATTACAACAGCGATCGCCTATACATCCGGCAAGCCGCATATTGGTAATACTTATGAGATCGTACTGGCAGATGCGATCGCACGTTATAAGAGAAGTCAGGGATATGACGTATTTTTCCAGACGGGAACAGATGAGCATGGGCAGAAGATCGAGCTGAAGGCAGAAGAAGCAGGAATTACACCAAAGGAATTTGTTGATAAGGTATCAGGAGAGATCAAGAGAATCTGGGATCTGATGGATACTTCTTATGACAAGTTTATCCGTACAACAGATGAGGATCATGAAAAGCAGGTAAAGAAGATCTTTAAGAAACTTTATGATAAAGGAGATATTTATAAAGGACACTATGAGGGAATGTATTGTACTCCATGTGAGTCATTCTTTACAGAGTCCCAGCTCGTAGACGGAAAATGTCCGGATTGTGGACGCCCGGTGCAGCCGGCAAAGGAAGAGGCGTATTTCTTTAAAATGAGCAAATATGCGGATCGTCTGATCGAGCATATCAATACGCATCCGGAGTTTATCCAGCCGGTATCCCGTAAGAATGAGATGATGAATAACTTCCTTCTCCCGGGACTGCAGGATCTGTGTGTATCAAGAACATCATTTAAGTGGGGAATCCCGGTTGATTTTGATCCAAAGCATGTTGTGTATGTATGGCTGGATGCTCTGACAAACTATATTACAGGAATCGGATATGATGCAGAGGGAAATAGTACTGAGCAGTTTAACAAACTCTGGCCTGCAGACCTTCACCTGATCGGAAAAGATATCATCCGTTTCCATACGATCTACTGGCCGATCTTCCTGATGGCACTGGATCTTCCACTTCCAAAGCAGGTATTTGGACATCCGTGGCTGCTTCAGGGAGACGGAAAGATGAGCAAGTCTAAAGGAAATGTGCTTTATGCGGATGAGCTGGTTGATTTCTTTGGAGTGGATGCGGTTCGTTACTTTGTACTCCATGAGATGCCGTTTGAGAACGATGGAGTGATTTCCTGGGAGCTGATGGTAGAGCGTCTGAACTCAGATCTTGCCAATACGCTTGGAAACCTTGTAAACCGTACGATTTCCATGACAAATAAGTATTTTGGCGGAACAGTGACAGATACAGGCGTGGCAGAAGAAGTGGATGCTGACCTGAAGGCAGTCGTAGAGAATACTGCAAAGGCAGTAGATGAAAAGATGAAAGATCTGCGTGTGGCAGATGCGATCACAGAAATCTTCAATCTGTTTAAACGCTGCAACAAATATATTGATGAGACTACACCATGGGTACTTGGAAAAGATGAGTCAAAGAAAGATCGTCTGTCTACTGTATTATGGAATCTGATCCAGGGTATTTCAGAGGGTGCAAGACTTCTTGAGCCATATATGCCATCTACAAGCAAAAAGATCCTTGAGCAGCTTGGAAATGGTCATGTGACAGAAAAACCGGAAATTCTGTTCCAGAGAATGGATCTGGAAGAAGTTCTGAAAAAAGTAGAGGAACTTCATCCGAAAAAAGAAGAAAAGAAAGAAGAAGCAGTCATTGATCTTGAGCCAAAAGAAGAGATCACATTCGAGCAGTTTGGTGCAATGCAGTTCCAGGTAGGAGAGATCATCGCCTGCGAAGCAGTCAAAAAGTCGAAAAAACTTTTATGCTCCCAGGTAAAGATCGGAAGTCAGGTAAAGCAGATCGTATCAGGAATTAAGGCATATTATACGCCGGAAGAGATGGTAGGAAAGAAGGTTATGGTTCTCGTCAACCTGAAACCTGCGAAGCTTGCCGGAGTTCTTTCAGAGGGAATGTTGCTCTGTGCTGAAGATGCAGATGGAAATCTTGCACTGATGACACCGGAGAAAGAGATGCCTGCAGGTGCGGAAATTTGTTAATTTCAGGAATTAAATATGAAGAGTAAAAAAATTATTGCTGTGGTCGGCGGAAGTTTTCTGCTGGCTGCAGCCTTTCTATTAATATTGTGTATTAAATTTGTGAATATGAAAGAATCTTCCCCAACCGGAAAATACGCTGGGAAGACGGAAAAAGTGGAGCAGACTACAACCGATAAAAAGGAACAGAAGAAGCCTGACTGGGTAGAAGAAAAAATTTCCGGGATGACATTGGAAGAAAAAGTGGCTCAGTTATTTATCATTACGCCGGAAGCATTGACCGGAATGGGAAAGGTAACGGCAGCGGGAGACACGACAAAAAGATGCCTGGAACAGTATCCGGTTGGTGGCATGATTTATTTTGCAGGGAATATCGAGGACAGACAACAATTATCAGATATGCTTCACACTACGCAGTCGTACAGTACAGAGCAGAGTGGAATCCCGATTTTTCTGAGTGTAGATGAAGAAGGTGGAACTGTAGCAAGAGTTGCAGGCAGCGGAATCTCGAATGTTTCTGTTGTTGAAGATATGTGCGAAGTTACAGATGAGGAAAGAGCTTACGAAATAGGACAGACGATTGGCAATTATCTGGCAGAATTAGGTTTCAATCTGGATTATGCACCGGTAGGGGATGTTCTTACTAACCCGGAAAATACAGTTGTTAAAAAAAGATCATTCGGAAATGACAGTGCAAAAGTTGCTGCGTTGTCGCAAAAAGTACTGGATGGGCTGCATGAGGGAAATGTGTATGGAGTAATCAAGCATTTCCCGGGGCATGGGGCAACAGCCGGAGATACACATGAGGGATATGCTTATACAGACAAGTCGTTGGAAGAACTGGAGCAGCAGGAACTGGTTCCTTTTCAGAATGCCATTGAAAATCATATTGCCATTATTATGGCAGGGCATATTTCAGTACCGAATGTGACAGGAGACAATACGCCTTCTTCCCTGTCTAAAATTATGATTACGGATGTATTAAGAGAAAAAATGGGATTTGATGGAATTGTAATTACGGATGCATTGAATATGGGGGCAATTTCACAGCATTATTCTTCGGCAGAGGTCTCGGTTAGAGTTATAGAGGCTGGTGGGGATATGCTTTTGATGCCGGAAAATTTTCAGGAGGCATATCAGGGAATTTTAGAGGCTGTTCAGAATGGAACTTTAACAGAAGAAAGAATTGATGAATCGGTCAGAAGAATTTTGAAAGTAAAAGAAAAGCTGACAGCAGAGGATTAAGGCGTAGATATGCAAGAACGAATTAACTAAAAATTCAAACAATTATATATAAAAACAAAAATAAATAAAAAATACGAAAAAAACGGATAAATATATTGACAAATAGAAGCCCGGGTGTTAAGATAAAACCATCAAAAAAAGATATTTAACTAAGAAGGTACAAGAAGCGGATGCCTGATTAGATTAAAAATAACGGATAACAGGAGGTTGGACCAATGGACAGTATAGTTTCAGAATTTCATCAATATGTCAGTGGTACGGCGATTGCAGGTTCCTGTGAAGAAAGAGACCTGAGCAAAAGTTAATTCGCAGATCTGGTAAAAATTAAGAATGAAAATAAATGGAACGGAGAGAATACAAGACCAGATTCATAATAAAAAGATAAAGCAGTTGCAGATATATTGAATAAAGTTACCACATACAGAACTGAACGATGTGTAAAGGAACATGGAACAGTAGCTGTAAAAGAAAAATGGTCTTACAGGAATCGTATCAGGATTTACCTTCGATCCAGAATATAAAATAAAAATAATGAGAAAATTAAATATTATAAAAAATGCATCTTCAAGGGTAGTTGGAGGTGCATTTTTTTGACATTGGGAAGATGGTATGGTACACTAATGAAAGAGTATCGCCTTATGTTAAATTGACATGAAGAGATCTTGAGTTACCGAATAAACATTAATATAATGAGGTGAATGCGGTGGACAAATATGAATATAAGCAACTGTCAGAGCGAATGATAGAGCTTATGCAAAATGAAGAATACGGGGAAGCAAAGGAGATTGCTGACTCCATTGACTGGAGAAGGGTTCGCAATGCCATGATGCTTGCGAATGTAAGTGATATTTATGAAAAGACCGGTGAATATCAGAAAAGCTATGATATTTTGCAGATTGCTTATCATCGGGCAGAAGGAAGCCGGAAGGTATTGTATCGTCTGAGTTCTCTTGCACTGAAGACGGGGAATGTAGATGAAGCAATAGATTTTTATGATGAGTTTGTGCAGTTAGCACCAAAAGATCCGAACAGACATATTCTGAGATACCAGATCTTACGGGCACAGCGGGCTCCGTTAGAGCAGCAGATTGAAGCACTGGAAGAGTTTAAGAAGGCAGAATATATTGAAGAATGGGCGTTTGAACTTGCAAAGCTTTATCAGGAAGCAGGTATGACGGCAGAATGTCTGGAAGAATGTGATGATCTGATCCTGTGGTTCAGTGAAGGCAAATATGTATATAAAGCAATGGAATTGAAGATGCAGTATAAGCCACTGACACCTTCGCAGCAGGAAAAGTATAATCGCAGATTTGAAAAAAATGGCGGTGAGACGGAAGAGATTCCGGATCTTGAGACGTATGTTGCAGAAAATGAAGAGCCGGAAGATCATTTGGATGAAGCAGCAACGGAGCATTCAGAGGCTGTTTCAGAAGAGCCGGTTGAGGATATTCCTGAGAGTATTGGACAGCAGGATACAGGAAAAGAAGAAAGTTCAGAGAAACCAGTCCGTAAGCCGGAAAAGAAAAAGATCGGTGATACAATGCGGCTGGATGAGGCATTGGAGCAGTTACTGCATCGCAAGCCGGAAGTATCTGCGGCAGAGGATGAAGAGCCGGATATTTCTGATCTTGAGAGTGCGATCGGTGATATTGAGTCGGTCGTGGATCTTGATATGGTAAATCAGATTTCACAGGAAAAGCATACAGGTGATGTGCCAATCGGAATGAAGGAACTTATTCCTGGAGAAGTATCAGAAGAAGCGGCAGATAAGAAAGAGCGGATCCCTGTAGAAATCACAACAGATATTACGGAAGATGACGCAGAAGAGCTGAATCTTGAAGATCTGGTGGCAGAAGAGCTGCCGGAAGAAGTCGAAGAGGCAGAGCCGGTTGAAGAAGAGGCGGAAGAAGTCGAAGAGGCAGAACCGGTTGAAGAAGAGGCGGAAGAAGTCGAAGAGGCAGAGCCGGTTGAAGAAGAGGCGGAAGAAGTCGAAGAGGCAGAACCGGTTGAAGAAGAGGCGGAAGAAGTCGAAGAGGCAGAGCCGATTGAAGAAACACAGACAGGGACAATAGAAGAAGAACTGCAAAAAATTGCTGATGCAGAACCGGCTGAACCGGAAGAAGAGATCTTCGATATGGAAGAAGCGGAAGACTTCCTGGAGGATTCACCTGCTGAGGATTGGGAAGATGATACAGAATCCTTTGAAGAAGCGGATGCAGAGGAGCTGAGTTTTGAAGAGATTTTATCTGACTGGGATTCGGAAGAAGCAGAGGCGTTGCTTGAGGATGCCGAGGAAGAAGTATATGATGAGTCGGTAGAAGAGACGTACGAGGAAGAACCGGACGAAGAGCCGAATGAAGAACCGGACGAAGACGAAGCAGAAGATATATTAGAAGGTGCCGAGGAAGAGCCGATTGAAGAATCAGCAGAAGATGTCGTTGAGGCGGATGCTGAGGAAATATACGAAGAAGAGCCGGAAGACGAGGTTACGGAAGATACTCCAATCCTGTCTCCTGATATTCAGCGGCTGATTGATGAAATTGAAGGTGCAGTTCCGGCAGAGGAGTCTTTGCCAGAAGAAAAAGAGATAGAAAAAGCACCGGAAGAACCGCATGAAAATATGGGAGAAGTGACAGAATCTCTCCGTTTAGATGATCTGCCGGAGGAAGACGAAGATTTATTTGAAGATGAAGACTTCTTAGAGTCAGAGGATGAAGAGGATGAGTACGAGTCCTATGAAGACGACGATTCAGAAGAAGATGAGTATGAATCTTACGAAGATGACGATTCAGAAGAGGATGAGTATGAATCTTACGAAGATGACGATTCAGAAGAAGATGAGTATGAATCTTACGAAGACGACGATTCAGAAGAAGATGAGTATGAATCTTACGAAGACGACGATTCAGAAGATGAATATACATCCTATGATGAAGATGAGTATGAAGATGAAATCTATGATGACGAATATGAAGATGACGATGAAGCTTATTATGAAGAATCGGATGATGATGAGTTAGCAGATGATGAGGAATTCTACTATGAAGACGAAGAAGAACCGGACGAAGAACCGGACGAGGAAGATGCACCTGATTTTGAAGATGAATTCAAGGTAGATCCGAAGCACAGTGAAGAGCCGGATGATCGGGAGATTCCGGACGAAGATGATGGAATTGATATCATGTCGGCTACGACACCGTTGAGCAGAAAGGAAACTGCAAAGCTGATCGCTACAGGTAAGACTTCTCCGTTGCCACTGGATGAAATTTCAGATGCATTATCCATGGATACAGGATTTGTAGTACATGGAAGATATGATCTGGAAACTCAGAGCGGAATCGGTACAAGAGCCGGCCTGACAGAAGAACAGAAGAAATTATTCTCTTATTTTGTTCCTGTGCGTGGCATGAGCGAACAGTTAGTAGATGTTCTGGAGCAGGATAAGAACTGTACAAACCGGAAGGGAACGTCGAAGACAGGAAATCTCCTGATTATTGGAGATAAAGGAAATGGCAAGACTGTTCTTGCAGTAGATGTAGTTAAAGCAATCCAGAAGCAGAGAGAGATCCGTCAGGGTAAGGTAGCAATCGTGACAGGAGAGTCCCTGAATAAGAAAAAGATCGGAGATATTTTCGATAAATTATACGGTGGTGCTTTGATCATTGAAAAAGCAGGAAAGATGAATGAAAAGACAGTCGCCAAGCTGAACAGGGCAATGGAGCGTGATACAGGAGAACTTCTGATCGTGCTTGAGGAACAGAGAAAGCCGTTAGATCGTCTGCTTTCCTCCAACCGTGAGTTCAGGAGAAAGTTTACTTCCCGTCTGGAAGTGCCGATCTTCATTAATGATGAGCTTGTAACATTTGGTCAGACTTATGCCCAGGAGAATGGTTACAAGATTGATGAAATGGGTATTCTTGCTCTTTACAGTTGCATTGATTCTCTTCAGAGAGAAGATCATTCAGTAACTGTTGCGGAAGTAAAAGAAGTAATGGATAAGGCAATCGCACATTCACAGAAAGCTTCAGCCAAGAAGCTGGTGAAGAGAGTATTCGGAAGAAATACAGATTCGTCGGACAGAATTATTCTTTCCGAACGAGATTTCAACATTTAACGACAAAATTTAGTCAGAATTAATAGACAGTCTTGGGAAAGGCTGTCTATTTTTGTGCAAAAATATGTTTTCTCTTTCTTTTTTCAGGTACATCAAGTATAATGATGCTATGATGTTGGGAGCAAAATCCCAAGCAATGAAAGAATTCGAGCAGTGAGGTGGATTTATGGTTACAAAGAAGAAGGCAGTGAAAAAACTGCAGCCTTATGAGATAGGAGAACTGGATCACTACCTTTTCGGGCAGGGGAATCATTATGAGATTTATAAGAAGCTTGGTGCACATGAAGTGACAGCAGGCAAAAAGGGTGTTTATTTCGCAGTATGGGCTCCCCATGCAGCTAATGTTGCAGTTATAGGCGATTTTAATGACTGGTTAGGATTTAATCACAATATGACTATGGATAATGATTCAGGAATATGGGAGCTGTTTATTCCGGAAGTTGGAGAAGGAGCAATGTACAAATATGTGATTTCCACGGAAAGTGGAGACACATTGTACAAGTCCGACCCATATGGAAACTGGGCGGAAGTCAGACCGGGCAATGCTTCAAGAGTAACCAATATTGATTCATATAAATGGAATGATTCCAAGTGGATTCATCAGAAGGCATCGGAAAGTCACTACGAACTGCCTATGTCAATTTATGAGGTGCATCCGGGTTCCTGGAAAAAGCATGAACAGACAGAAGAAGATGAGGATGGATTCTATAATTACAGAGAGATTGCACATGAGCTGGCAGCTTATGTGAAAGATATGGGATATACTCATGTGGAACTGATGGG
>ERZ780177.2168-NODE-2168-length-16828-cov-10.693376_pt1 | contig 16828 bp, 16 predicted proteins | sample MGYA00510973_ERZ780177 | MGnify/ENA primary metagenome ERZ780177 (study PRJEB29588, sample SAMEA2144396) | human gut metagenome | biome: human gut; feature: human-associated habitat; material: faeces | place: Denmark | collected 2008/2010 ...
TAGAGGTTGGTATGGGAAAGGGCAGATTTCTGATGGATCTGGCACGGCTTCATCCCGAGATTAACTATATAGGTATCGAACGATATACAAGTGTGCTTCTTCGTGCTGTACAAAAAATGCAGGAGGACGAGCTGCCAAATGTGCACTTTCTGTGCATTGATGCCGCAACTCTTCCGGATATTTTTGACCGTAATGAGGTTGACCGCATTTACCTGAACTTTTCCGATCCATGGCCGAAGGACAGGCACGCAAGAAGGCGCCTCACCTCAAGCGAATTTCTTGCCAGATATGATTTGTTTCTCGCACCTGACGGACGCATAGAGTTCAAGACTGACAACCAGGACCTCTTCACCTTCTCTCTGGAAGAGATTGAAAGCTCTGATAAATGGCACCTCGACGCCAGTACACGCGACCTGCATCATGATGCTGCAATGAATGAGGGCAACATCATGACCGAGTACGAGGAGAAATTCTCTGCTGTCGGAAACCCTATCTGCAAGCTGATTGCTTCAAGATAATGCGACATATCTGTCGTTAATCGCATGATTTATATAGTCAAACATGACCCAGCTTTTATGACATTCTTCAGATTTTTCTGAGGAACTGTCATATTCGTCTCTGGCATCGTTGAAATATCTCTGCGCTTCCTTATCTCTTCCCATCTTGCTATAGCTTGAACCGATATTGCTGTAAACCATAGCCTTAAGATCTCTCGAGCGGATAATTTCTGCCGTGGCAAGGCTCTCCAGATAACATTCAAAGGCTTTTGACTCATCGTTCTCAAGCTCATATACCAATCCCAGGATATTGAGATACTCTGCATATTTTTCCACGTGACCGGTGCTCTTCAAGCGCGCAAGTGCTTTCTTTATACGTACAACCGCACTGTCATAGTCCTTCTTTACCACGTCATCTACTGCAATTATCATTTCGTTATCCGCTATATTGTCTGTTGAATATTTGTCTACCGCATTCATCATATTTTACTCCGACCAAAGCATATTCCCAAATGTTACTTTTTTCCTATTCAACAGTATAAACTCATTATTTCAAAATTTCAATATTAATTTCACTTTTTATGTGCCTGAGCTGCCAGCCTATCTAAATAATGACATGATACCTTTTAATCCTTTAACCATGATATAATAAAAAAGCACCAACCCTATGGCTCATACGTCCATAAAACCGGTACCTTTGAGTGCGCCTCCAGGGGCTCGAACCCTGCACACCCTGATTAAGAGTCAGGTGCTCTACCAAATGAGCTAGAAGCGCGTTTATTAATTTGTTTGCGTTTTCCTTAACGCGAAATTTATTATATAGTATAGTTTATAGAAATGCAACACTTTTTTTTAATTTTTTTGAATTTTTTTTAGATTTTTTGTAAAACAGTTGATTTTACACCGTTTTAAGCTATATTATTTTCTATATACAGAGACTTTTTATTCCAGATTTCCCATCCAAAGTCTCTCAGAAAGGATTTACTGATAATGAAAGTAGAAGAAAGATTATTAAAATATGTGGGCTATCACACCACATCTGATGAAGCAAGTGATAAAATACCAAGCAGTGACAGGGAATTTGCACTCGCAAGAGAGCTTGAGTCAGAGCTTAAGGAGCTTGGCTTATCCAAGGTTGTGCTCACTGACCATTGTTACGTGTATGGTCTGCTGCCTGCCACTGCCGGCATGGAGCACAAAAAAGCGGTCGGATTTATTGCACATATGGATACTGCACCTGATTTTTCCGGGGAAAATGTCAAGCCACAGCTGCTGCATCACTATGACGGAAGCGATGTGCTGCTTAGAGGCAGTGGCGAATACCTGAGAGTAAGCGATTTTCCTGAGCTTAAAGCTCTCACCGGACGCACTCTCATTACCACAGATGGCACAACCCTGCTTGGTGCCGATGACAAGGCCGGTGTGGCTGAGATTATGACCGCCTTAGAACAGATTATCGCAGAAGGCACTCCTCACGGCGATATCTGGGTTGGATTTACCCCCGATGAGGAGGTCGGAAAGGGTGCGGATTTGTTTGATCTGGACTATTTCGAGGCAGATTTTGCCTACACCGTGGACGGTGATTACGAGGGCGAGGTGGCCTATGAAAACTTTAATGCCGCAAGCGCTGACTTTACCATAAAGGGTGTCAATGTGCATCCGGGCGAAGCAAAGGATATCATGGTCAATGCTGCTTTGGTTGGCTGCGAAATTGCCGCAGCGCTGCCTGCAAACGAGACTCCTGCCACAACTGAGGGCAGAGAGGGCTTTTACCATCTGTGCGATATGAGCGGTGATGTAGCTTCGGCTCATCTGTCATATATTGTGCGTGACCATGACAAGGCTCTTTTTGCTAAAAGGCTTGATACTCTCCGCTCTCTTGAGATAGAGATGAACAAAAAATATGGTGAGGGCACTGTTTCTTTGACTATCACCCACTCCTACGAGAATATGCTTTCAATCATAATGGACAACATGTACATTATCGACCTGGCTAAGGCTGCTATAGAGGAAAACGGTCTAGAGCCGCTATCACGCCCGGTTCGCGGCGGTACAGACGGTGCACGTTTATCATTCATGGGACTTCCTTGTCCAAACCTCGGTACCGGCGGCTACGGCTTCCACGGCCCGTTTGAGCACATATCAGTGGAGGGCATGGAGACTGCGGTTAATATAATTAAATCAATTGTGAAACATGTGCTGATGCTGGCTGACGCGTGATTTTGACACATGTTTCAGAAGGGAGACCATATGGTAGTACTTGCAGCACTTATCATTTTTGCAGTTGTTGGTGGAATATTTGTAAATTATCTTCGCAGAAATCAGAATGATATCGGCGGAGGAATGGGAAAGGATTACATGAAAGAGCATTGGGGAATCGATGACGACAAGTAATAAAAAATACCGGGCAACACATTTTGTGTCCCGGTATTTTTTATACAACCATCGTAACTATTCAGAACCACTGAGAACAAGAAAAGCTGATGCGTTATCAGAAAAGCCTGACTTTGCTATCGTGAATTTGCAGGCTCCATGTTCACAGAGCGGCCCTTTATCTTTGCATTCTTCATGGCATTGAGCACTTCCTTGCCATACTCAGCAGGCACTTCAACAAATGTATACTTATCGTACATGTCGATTGCACCGACAAGCCTGCCAGGCATGCCTGACTCGCCTGCAATGGCGCCTAAAATGTCACCCGGCTTTATCTTGTCCTTCTTTCCGACGTTGATAAACAGGCGTACCATGCCATCCTCTGCTCCTGTATTGTGGAAATCATAGTCGTCCTTTGATTCGGCTGTGGATATCTCTGAAGCACCCATAGCCTGGTATAGAAATGCCGCCGCTATATCCATTGCCGTGTAATCTGACTCATTTATCTGATTCTCTATAATATCAATGACACTTGTGAGATTTTCCTCATCTATAATGGTGGAAATCTGGTCCATAATCTTTTCTGCCCTGATTTTGGCAACATCATCAGATGAAGGGATTGGCTGTGCATAGATTTTTGTCTTGCAGTAGCGCTGTATGTCCTTGAGCTTATATACCTCCTTGCCCTTTACAAAGGAGAATGCCTTTCCACAGCGGCCTGCTCTTCCTGTACGACCGATTCTATGTACATAATACTCGTCATCCTGAGGCAGATCATAATTGAAAACAGCCTCCACATCATCCACATCAATTCCGCGCGCTGCGACATCAGTGGCAATAAGAATATCTGTCTTTCCGTTTCTGAAGTTCTTCATGACACGATCTCTCTGCACCTGCTTCATATCGCCATGAAGTCCCTCTGCACTGTAGCCGCGTCCGCAAAGCTCATATGCCAGCTCGTCGACCATCTTCTTGGTGTTGCAGAATACAAGTGAGAGCTTTGGATTATAGTAATCCAACAGTCTTGTGAGTACATCTATCTTGTCCTTGCGCTTCACATCATAGTAATACTGGTCGATATTTGCGACTGTCAGCTCTTTTTTCACAATCTTGATATTGATAGCATCATGCTGATATTTTCTTGTAATTTCCAAAATAGGCTTTGGCATTGTTGCCGAGAAGAGTACTGTCTGATGCTCCTGTGGCAGGTATTCGAGCACTGTCTCGATGTCCTCCCTAAAGCCCATGTTGAGCATCTCGTCTGCCTCGTCGAGCACTATTGTCTTTACATGGTCAGGCCTGATTGTCTTTCTCCTGAGATGATCCATAAGACGCCCCGGGGTTCCGATAATAATCTGCACACCGCCCTTAAGTGCCTTAATCTGGCGGCTGATATCCTGTCCTCCGTATACCGGAAGTACCTTCACACCATGCATATATTTTGCAAGCTTCCTGATTTCATCTGCCACCTGGATGGCAAGCTCCCTTGTAGGAGAGAGGATGATAACCTGTGTCTTGTGACTTGATGCATCAACGCTCTCAAGCACCGGAATACCAAAGGCTGCTGTCTTTCCTGTTCCGGTCTGCGCCTGTCCGATTACATCCCTGCCCGAAAGCACTGCCGGGATTCCCTGAGCCTGTATTGGAGTTGCCTCCTCAAAGCCCATATCCTTGATGCCTCGCAAAATCTTAGGGTTTAGTTCTAATTCGTCAAATCTGATTGTTTCCATATATTTTTTATATTTCCTTTCAAAAAATAAAGTGTGCATATTTTTATAACATGCACACTTTAACATATTTGTGAGATAATTACAAAATATTATTTCTACATGCTGCTAAATAAAGCGGCTATCTCATCCGGTGTCAGATTACGATTTGTGTTATTCAAATCTACAACCGGAGACTTTGCCGGTTCCGTAATCACTTCCTCTGCCGGCTCTGATTCAGGTTCTGTCGCACCTGCGTTTGCACTTGCAAAAAGTGCTGCTATTTCATCTGCACTCAGCTGGCGGTTCGGATCGCTGTTTGTCGTATCTGCAACAGCTTCTTCTGCAACAGGGCTTGGCTCTACTACCTGTTCAGGTTCAGGTACATGTGGTGCCTCTGTGACAGGTTCCGTAATCACTTTCTCTGCCGGCTCTGATTCAGGTTCTGTCGCACTTGCGTTTGCACTTGCAAAAAGTGCTGCTATTTCATCTGCACTCAGCTGGCGGTTCGGATCGCTGTTTGTCGTATCTGCAACAGCTTCTTCTGCAACAGGGCTTGGCTCAACTACCGGCTCCGGTTCAGGTGCCTCTATGACCGGCTCCGGCTCGATTACCGCAACAGGCTCCGGCTCAGCTATCGCGGCTTCCTCTACGACCGGTTCAGGTATCGCCTCCATGGCCGGTGCTGATTGTGGTGCGTCGGTCGTTTGCTTAGGCATCTCAACATTTGCTGTAAACTGAATAGGATTTGCTGTGATTGCCTGACTCAGACGGATTTCCATATCCTTTATGCTGTCAGACAGAACCTGCTGCTTTTCCATAATGTCCTTGAGGTTATCATAAATCACATTTTTCTGGCTCTCAATAATGAAATCATTGCTCTCCTTGAGCTTATTCTCAAGACGCTCAAAAGTCTCCATAAGCTGTTCATTAGAGTTCATAATCGCATCAGCATTTTCCTTATTCCTGTTGATGACAACCTTTGCGATTCCCTTCTGTGCATTGATGATATCCTCAGTCGGAATCTTTGACTCCTTCTGCAGTATCTCAATCTTTCCCTCTATCTCATCAAAGTACTTCCTGAGCATGAGATAAGATGCCTTTTCCGACTTAAAAATACTGTCATACTGTTCCTCCCTCCTGTCCTCCTTTAGAGCACTCAGTGAGAAAAATCCGCTTATCACTCCCCACAGGCAAATCATAAAGATAACTGTGATTGCTGCAATGAGCATGTATTCCTTTGGATAATTAATTATCGCATAAAAATCCGCTAAAAGAACCAGCGTGGAAATAAGAATTAGAAATATAACCTGTATTTTTGCCTTTTTTTGCTTTTTATCCTGCATATGCTTCCCCTTCCCGGGCCTGACGCTATCCGCGACAGCCGTACCGCATGATGGCTGTGGATAATACAAGTCCCAGTACATTTATCCTAATGTATCTATTATAGCGTTTATTTGCTGTAATGTCGATTGTTTTTAATGATTTTCAGACATTTTCCAAGTATCCATATTTTCCGAATAGCGTACGTATATACCGATGTTAGTATATTTTTCATTACTCCCCGATAATTGTAAACCTTTATTACAGTTGTGGTTGACAATCGACATCTTTTCATGTTAATGTGTTAACCGTACAAAAATTACTATGAAATTTACAAAAAGGAGATTTTATCATGAACCAGACAGAAACTATAGACTACAAGCATGGAACGACCTATGCCATAACGGTAACAGCGCTCATGACAGCTGTCACATGTATTCTTGCACCATTATCTATCCCGATTGGGCCGGTACCGATTTCACTGACAAACCTGGCCATATATATTTCATTATATCTGCTCGGATGGAAACGCGGAACTATAAGCTACCTGATTTACCTGCTTATCGGACTTGTCGGAATCCCTGTATTTTCAGGCTTCACCGGTGGCCCAGCTAAGCTTGCCGGCCCTACAGGCGGATACATCATCGGTTTTATTGCCATGGCAATTATCGCAGGACTTGTAATCGATCATTTCCACCAGCCTTGGCTCCAGCTCATTGGTATGATTGTCGGAACTATCATATGCTATGTGCTCGGTACAGCATGGTTCTGCTTTGAGGCAAAAAGCACAGTCAGCGGTGCACTCTCAATATGTGTGCTCCCATTTATCCCGGGCGATCTGATAAAAATGATAATTGCCATGCTTATCGGACCGGCTATTAAAAAAAGACTTCGCTAAACATCAACTCCAAGCTTTCTAAGCTCCTGATACAGGCGCGCTACCGGAAGCCCTACCACATTATTGTAATCACCATGTATTCCCTTAATGTGGATGGCAAAGCGTCCCTGTATCCCGTAGCTTCCTGCTTTATCCATCGGATCCCCGCTTGAAATATAGCGGTCAATTTCCTCTTCCGTCAGTGTATACATGCTGACATCCGTCTTCTCATAAAAGCAGTGTTCTCCGGTTCTTCCGGCTTTGTCAATAAAAACAAACGTTACCCCTGTATAGACACTATGCGTTTTTCCCGAAAGCATCGAAAGCATACGCCTGGCATCTTCTTCGTCCTTCGGCTTTCCAAGAATCTGATTCTCATAAGCCACTACCGTATCCGCTCCGATTACAAGAATATCCTGCGGTGTCACAAGCTCTGCATGCTGTTCATTGTAGGTAAGCACACCTGACGCTACCTCCTCTGCCTTTTGACGGGATAGCTCCATGACAACCGCAGATGGCTCCTCCTCTGTGATTATCTCTTCTCCCTTTGCAGGACAGACAACAAACTCTGCCCCAATCTGCTCTAATAATTCCTTTCGGCGCGGTGATGCCGACGCCAATATTATCTGACTCATATTTGTTTTACCTTTTCCTTCAACTCTGATTTTGGAGCTTTTTCATCACACGCTTTGCCTCATACATTTTATTTTTGTTACACTAATATTTTCACTCATAATATTCTTCTCCCAAAATCTATCATCGTTTACCAAATTTTTTCTTTTTCATATCTTAACACACAAAAATAATTTAAAAAAGAACAAATTAACCCTGAATGGCTTATTTATCTAAAAAAAACATTCGGGATTATTATTAAGTCTTTATGTATCCATTACAGATAAAGCACTGCTATCATTTCAATTTCCAGAAAAATTTCACACCTCATATGAGTTTACAAATCAATTCTTTACAACCACTCCAAATTATGTTATTCTCTGTTAGATAAAGCTAACTTTAGTTCGCCGAGGGGATATGGCAGAAAGAGAGGTTTAACAATGCCACTGAATTTAGCTGAATTAGGAAAACTATACACAATTCACCGCATAGGAGGTCAGGAAAAAGAGAGACATCATCTGGAAAATTTAGGACTTATACCCGGGCAGGAGCTCAGACTTATATCCGAATTTCACGGATATTATATAGTCAGTGTGAAGGACGCCCGGATTGGCATAGAAAAACATCTGGCTCAGAAGGTCATTCTCGTGGCTTAGCAATTCATATATAGCCATAGTTTACCATATAGCTGAGGTTTTATGCATATATTAAGTAAAGGATGATGATTCAATAATGGATAAAAATAAAAAAATATTATTAATTTGCGGAACGCAGATAGCTATTTTTCTGCTTTTTTTGTGTACCCTGATACTCCATATACAGACAGGTGTACATTACTCTAACGGCATCATTATGATTTTTACAGGTGCCATGATACTTCTTTCACTTATCGGATGCGCTCTTTCATTTGTCATGCTGGACTATACACGCGATGTAGTCCGTTTTGCTTCGTCCGATGTGATGAGTGTGCACAACAAAAAGGCACTCGAGAAAAAGCTGTACGATTTACAGGAAAAAGAAGATACCTTTAATCTGGGTATCATGATGTTTGATTTAAACAATCTTAAAAAAATAAATGATACCTACGGACATGAGCTACCGCAATCACTACTATCTGATTCCGGATTTGATGAAAATAGCTGACGAAAAAATGTATGAGGACAAGCGCTACAAAAAAGAACATATGAGCTCTGCAGCTCCATCGATAAGCTATAGCAGCTCAAGGCATTTTCATAGTGTTTCGTCTGAATACCTGATTGAAAAGCTGCATACTATACTGAGCAATCACAAGGATCAACGCTCCTACGCATTTGTCACCGCTGATATCCAGGACTTCCGCCTCATAAATGAGTATTGTGGATATGAAACCGGAAGTAATATACTTGATACTGTACTGAGATGGAACAGCACCGTGCAGATGTTATCAACTCATTTCAGAGTGCAATTGACAACGACGAAATATGTATTTATATGCAGCCAAAAATTGGCTGTAAAAGTAAAAAAATTGAAAGTGCCGAGGTTTTGGTCCGCTGGAATAAGGCTCCCGGAGTGGTCTGGACTCCTGATAAATTTCTTCCGGTGCTTGAGGAAACCGGAGATATTACTACCATAGATTACTATGTATACGAAAAAGCCTTTGCCTGGCTGAAGGAGCGTAGAGACAGTGGACTTCCTGTTGTTCCAATTTCCCTGAATGTGACGCCGACACATTTCAACAACATAACCGGATTTGAGCAGAATGTCCATGAGATTTTTGAAAAATACCATCCCGACCCAAGTCTTTTAATATTTGAAATCACAGAGGAAGCATACATACACAATTACGATGCTGTCAACTGTATGATTGAACACTTCCACAATGCCGGAGCACTTATTTCCATGGACGATTTCGGCTCAGGCTATTCCTCTCTCAATACCATGAAGGATATTCAGTTTGATGAAATAAAGATGGACAAACGTTTCCTTGATGGACCACTTTCAACCAACGGAAAGATTGTTATTGAAGAGATTTTTCACATGCTCAAACGCACACATCACAGTATCGTGTGTGAGGGTGTGGAAACAAAGGAAGTGGCTGATTTCCTGACTGTGGCAGGCTGTAATGAGATGCAGGGCTTTTACTATTATAAGCCTATGCCGTCCGAGAGCTTCTCAGAGCTTCTCGATAGCATGCAGTAAATTATCTGTTTCCTGATTTTGACAAAAGTTAAAAAAATAGAGCCAGTATTTCTACTGACTCTGATTTACTTCAAGCATATTACAATTTATTTTGATAATTCTCTAACTGATGAAAAATACCAACAATTTATAAGCCATACTTTGCCCTCGTTTCTCTAAGTGCTGTTCTGGCATCCTTTATCTGTCCTGCCTCTATCTGCTTTTCAGATATCTCTATATCTCTGTACATGGCAATCTGTCTCATTGTTGACTCATAAATCTCCATGCTCATAATTACCATATCGCCATAGCCATTTTTAGTAACATAAATTGGCTCCTCTGTCTTATGACACATATCAGATATCTCCGATGTATTCTTCAAGTCTTTAATTGGAATTATTTGCGGCATAATATACACCCCCTTATTTATGGTCTAATTATACCATAATTACGTCCTTTTTCAACCCAAGTTTCATTATCCTAATTAACCACTTCCTCTTTCACTGACATAAATCTATAAAATACAGCACAAAATACCAACGCAAAAACGACTCCAAATACATTCTGAATCACCCTTAGGCCGACTGCTCCCTTTAATCCGTAGCTCTCTGCAGCTATAGCCAGAGCGCCAAATGTATTAAAAACGGCCTGCCAGCCGTATTGTGCCGATAATCCCACGCCGATTCCACCTATGATTCCTATGTACGCATAGATTGATGGCGGAAGCAGGAAGTATAAAACTATGAAGCATATAACACCGGCGATATTACCGACAATCCTTTTTCTGACTCTGTACTGCATATCCTCCATAAACGGCAGGATGGCAGACATGGCTGCGATACCTGCCCACATTGCACGCGGCATATTACAAAGCTGTGCAATACATAGAACTAACGGTACGCATAGTATCTGGCACAGCTGCCATTTTGTACGTGATGAAGAAAGGTCAAACTCCTCAATTACAGCTTTCATATTTCTTTTATAGTCTCTGTTTTTATGATTTCTATAAAATACCAGGCATGTGATGGCAGCGCCTGCGGCCATCCCTGCTATTCGAAGCATATAGCTTTTTCCTGACACATCATATCCATATAACAATAAATAGCCAAGAACCAGTGTGGATTGATTAAACATAAATGGATTATGGCATCCGAACAAAATCAGCACTGCAAGAGCTGCAATGTTTATAAGCAGTGCCGGAAGCGGTGAAAGCTGATTTGCCAGATGCGGGCATACTGTCATAATTACAAAGAACAATGCCAAAAGCCATGTAGAATGTCGGGTATGGATTCCCAGATCAGCGTTGCGAAATACCATAACGCATAATAAGACCACTACTCCCACAATACTGTTATCCTTTCCCAATATGATGCTTGAAGCAGTGACAAAGGCAAAGCAAAAAACCATTGTGACAGCTATCTTCACCATATATACAAACGCATGGTATAGTTTTTCTTTCATTGTTTTACTATTTTTCAGCAGGCCTTTAGAGCCGGCCTGATTTAACTGCAGTTCCTGATAAAATGTCATATGAATTCTCCTATCTTTTTATCTTATTATTTTATGATATGAGGGTCAAAAGGTATTTTGCCCCTCATTTATGATTATTTATTGGCAGTTCTACTACAAATCTGCATCCTCCGTATTCCCGGTTTTCAGCTTTAATTGTTCCACCGGCGATGTCTACAATTCTTTTCACAAGTGCCAGGCCAAGGCCGTTTCCCTCGGCTTTATGGGAACCATCCACCTGATAAAACTTATCAAATATTCTGGCTTTTGCATCATCCGCGATTCCCGGTCCCTCGTCTTCCAGAATAAACTGCACAGAATCATTTTCATGCCTTAGAAACATGGTGATTGTCCCATTTTGTGGACTAAACTTGATTGCATTATCCAAAAGATTCATCCAGATATGCATAAAAAGCCCTTCATTTCCAACATATCTGACCTCCTCCATCTCCACCTGAAAGCCAATTCCTTTTTCAGTCCATTTGTCTTCCAATGAAAGAAATGCCTGACGGATTTGTTCATCCAAACGATATTTGGTTTTTTTCATTGGAATATTCTGATTTTCCAGCCTTGATAACAACAAAATATTTCCAACAAGACCTGAAAGCCTTTGAGTATTAAACAGGATTTTTTCTACATACCCCTCCTGCTCCTGTGACAGCTCATCTCCCTGGAGCAGCATTGTATAGCCTTCAATTGCATTGATTGGAGTCTTGAACTCATGGGAAACATTGGATACAAAATCCATTTGCAGCATCTCTGTTGCACGAAGCTCTTTTGTCATGACATTAAAGCTCTGATAGGATTCTCCAATCTCGGCTATGCGGCTGTTTGTTTCCAGATGCTGTTCAAAATCTCCCTGGGAAACCGCTTTCATTGCTTTACTGAGCCTGGTAATCGGCTCAAGGAGCCTTGCATTGATAAATGATGTAATAAGTCCTGCTATCAATGTATTAAAAATCAAAAGCCAGCCAAGGCCCGGTATTTTCCCGGGCAAATCCAAAAAATGATTCAAAAACGCAAACAACAAGGCTGATATCAGCATAGAAAATGCAAGTGCCAGCCAGATTGCACCGGTCAGACACGAGCGGATACGCAATTCTTTTTTCTTTTTATGTTCCATTATTTTTTCACCACCTTGTATCCCAGACCACGCATTGTTACAATTTCGAAATCCGGATTTTCTTTAAAACGCTCCCTGATTCTTCCTATATGTACCTCTATCGTATGTGGGTCTGCCTCCGTCTCATATCCCCATACCTCATCCATTAGCTGCTGCTTCGTAAATGTCCTGCCCGGTGAAGCTGCCAGCTTGTATAAAAGCAGGAATTCCTTTTTGGGCAGGACAAGCGTTTCATCACCGGTCACAACTGTCATTGCATCATAATCAAGCTCGGTTGAGCCAATCACAATTTTGTGTTCGTTCAGTATCTGTGCACGACGAAGCAGTGCTCCTACCCTCAAAACCATTTCATTGACATTTACGGGTTTTACCATATAGTCGTCACTTCCCGAAAGAAAGCCCTGACGCATATCATCGAAGCTGCTTTTTGCAGTAATCATAAGCACCGGTATCTGATATCCCGCCGAACGAAGCTCCGACACAAGTTCATATCCATCCATAACCGGCATCATTATATCGGAAATGATTAAATCAATATACTCTCTGTCCAATACCTCCAGTGCCTGTGCTCCATCCGACGCACTTTTGACCTGATATCCGCTCTTTTCAAGCACCTTTTGGAATAACATACTTAATTCCTTATCATCTTCTACAATTAATATCTTAAACACGCTTTATATTCTCCTTTAATCAAAACAAATCCCTTGCCCATCCAAGCAGATGCTGTACCAGAAACACCTTTCTTTTATGTTTTTCTGTTAATTCAATCGGCTTTACATGATACGGATCATAATATGTTCCGTCGTCTAATACCTGTCTGGACACGCTCTCATACTCCATCATGCCATCCTCCAGCTGTTTATTAATCTCTTTACTGCGTATTACAAGCATCAGCTCTGTATCCAGATAAGTACTTCTCATGTCCATATTGAATGAACCTATTACTGACAGATCATCGTCAATCAGAATACTTTTTCCATGATACGAATAACCGCCTTCATATTCCCAGATATCAATTCCTGTTTCTAAAATTCTGTTTCTGTTTTTGGCATAATCAGCAGCTCCAAATGGATTTCCGTTATTTGCAACAGAATTTGTCATAATAGAAAAGTCCGGAACCTTCTGTGCAATTTCCTCCCATGTATTATACATCATATCATTGCAAATAATATATGGTGTATGAATTTTTACGCGTTCCTTTGCATTTTTCATTAATTCTCCCAGCTGATACCATACCACCGGTTCCTTAGCTTGGGTGTGGATTGGGTTTGATAACAATGTAATCTTTTCTGTTTCAAAGGTTTCATCCGCATAATCTTTATCACAAATTTTTTCCTTATTAACTTCAAAATATTGCTGATACCCTTCCTGCAGCTCTAAAACTGCTTTCTTTACAGATTGTCTGTCAGCTAATTTTTTACTGTTATGAAAATACCGACAGTCCTCCTGTTCCCATATTGTTTCAAAATAATTCCAAAGCTGATTGACCGAATTATCTTTCTGTGGCTCATCGCAGACAACTAACACATCCCGGTCAAAATTTTTATGCCCCGGAAAATCACCCAAAAAATAATTATATGTGTTTCTTCCGCCAAGAATATATATTTTACCATCTGCAATCAGATATTTATCATGCATTCTTCCCATTGTCTTCCATGGCTTAAGCGGATTTGCTTTATTGTACAGCTTAATCTCAACATTCTCATGCGAAGATAATCCATAAAAATATGGATTACCCTCCATATCAATCCAGCTCTCCATTCCATCTACCAATATGCGGACATGTACGCCTCTGTCTGCCGCATCATGCAGTGCTCCTAAAATCAATTTTCCGCTTTCGTCTGATTTAAATGCAAATGTAGAAAGGATTATTTCATCCTTTGCATTTTGGATTAATCTAACTCTTTCTAAAAGAGCCTGCGAATTTTTTTCAATGATTACTGCTCTTTCCGTATTCTCTCTCCCCGCCACACTCATAATATTTTGTGTTTCCTTTATAGTAGCATCAGACACCGCCGGCTGTTTTTTATATGTGATGCAGATTCCGATTAACTCATAAAAAGCCACACATAAAAAAACTGCCAGTATAGCCAAAATAATTTTACATATTTTATGCCTTTTCATTGTACATCACCTGATTCCTTGTATTTTATACTCATACAATACAATGTCAATCTCAATTTTACCTCAACAGAATTGATTTTATGCAAAAAGACAGGAAAAAGCAGCTGCCTGCAATTTCCTGTCCATAAAAACTCATATAAAATTATTTTACTGCGATTTACCTATTTTTCCTATATAATTTTTAAAGCACAATTACGGCAGCATCAAGCCCGTCTACTTTTCCGTCAAATGCGCTATCTGTAAGCAGATTATATTTCTCGGCATACTCACTAAATTCCTTTACACTGCTGCCGCAATTGAAAAGCATTGCGATTGTTTCTTCGCCATTTTTTCTGATCATAACAATCGTATCCTCATCGTCATTTGCGATTGTCTCAATCAATTCGCCCTCTACGATGCATGCATGTGCTTTTCTAATCTGCATGAGCTTCTTATACCAATTATACATCTCCTTGTCCTGGTATTCCTCATCCCAGTACATGCCTCGTCTGCAGTCCGGATCGTTTGCTCCCGGCATGGCATACTCATCGCCATAGTAGACCATAGGCATTCCCGGCAGTAGCAGCTGAAATGCTGCAGCGAGATGCTGTTTTTTCTTATTATCGTTGCACAGATGTAAAAATCTTGCTGTATCATGGCTGTCAATCAGGTTCCACATCAGAGGATAGCACTTTTTGTTTAAGCGGCCCTTCAGATATCCAAGATTTTGTACAAACTGGCTGACATTGATTTTTTCGTCTGCAAGCAGATCTATCAGATTCAGGTAGAATGGATAATTCATGACAGTATCCCACTCATCTCCCTCGAGGAAGTCTCCTGCATAGTGCCATATCTCACCAATTATCAGCATATCCTTCTTTACTGCCTTGATTGCCTTTCTGAAATTCTTCCAGAAGAAATGACTGATTTCGTCTCCTACATCCAGTCTCCATCCGTCAATATCACATTCCTTAATCCAGTAGCAGGCAACATCCGTGATGTATTTTTCAACCTCAGGATTTTTCAGATTAAGCTTTGGCATTCCACCGTAATAGCCGAAGCATTTGAAGTTTGGAATTTCTCCCCATTCACCCCTAGGTGGCAGTTCGTCGATAAAATACCAGTCGAGATATTTCGACTTTTCACCCTTTTCAAGTATATCCTGAAATGCGAAAAATTCTCTTCCTGAGTGGTTGTATACCGCATCCAGCACTACCTTCATGCCACGCTCATGAGATTTTTGTACGAGCTCCTTTAAATCCTCTGTTGTTCCAAATGATGGGTCAACCTGATAATAATCAATGGTATCATACTTATGGCACGAATTTGATTTAAAGATTGGTGTCAGATACACCACATCGATTCCCAAATCTTTAATATAATCCAGATGCTCTATGATACCTCTGAGATTGCCATGCAGATCATCCATAGGCGTAATCGGCGCCTTATACCACAGCTTTTTGTCTACCGGCTGTGTTGCGGCAAAGCGCGATGGAAAAATCTGATACACTACCTTGTTTGCTGCCCACTGTGGCACCTCAAACATCTCTTCCTCCCTGAGGTTCTGCGGGCAGTCAAACATTCTGTCCCTGTTTGTAATGCACTCCTTGTCGAACTCATAATTGCCGTAATATACCTTTTCACCCTGCATGTCCGTAAATTCAAAAAAGTATCTCAGACATATCAGATTCATCTGAAGCTGTGCTTCATAATAATCGTGAAACTGTGAGGTTGCTACCTTCTTCATAGGAAGAGTCATTCGCGTATCCTTGCGCTCCATAGGTATATACTTGTCCTCATAGTGAAGGATTACCTCCTTCATATCATCCTTTTTTACCTGCACGCGTATCACAAACAAATCCTTATCTATCGCATAGCAGAATCTTTTATCCATGTCATGAAAAATTGCTGAATATTCCATAAAATGCCCCTTTACTTACGTATTTCGTTATTTTGTATTTTAACGCACTCTTTCAAACAATTCTATCATTATATCCATGACATTTTTTCACTATTTCTACTTTATGCATGATTTTAGATTAATAACATTTTATTTTTTTGACTTTATTCCCTAAAACACTGCGTTCATTATATCACTGCACACTCAGATAGCTTGTCACACAATAAAGTGTCTGTCCATTATATTCCACGCGTGACCAGCCAAACTCCTCATTGATTCCGGTTCTGGTGACGGTTTCCCCATTTTTTATCGTTGCAACAACTGTAGCATCCGGATTTGTGACACTTGGAAGTGCACGCAGATTAACCTCTATTTTTGCAGTGACAGTATCATTACACTCCTTGAACTTTGTCTTCAGTCCGTCTCCGCTGCCACTTCCGTCCTGCCCGGGAACTACATAGTTCATATCTGTTGTGAGGTAATTTGAAATAGCATAGTACGTCTGTCCATTATATTCCACACGTGACCAGCCACTGTCACTGACACCTGTTCTTGTTGCCGTATCACCGTTATTCAGCGTTGCCTTAATTGTACTGTCATTGCCCTGACTTGGAATATCCCTCAGATTGACGCTCTCCTTGGCAGTTA
>ERZ780177.2190-NODE-2190-length-16670-cov-2.764550_pt1 | contig 16670 bp, 10 predicted proteins | sample MGYA00510973_ERZ780177 | MGnify/ENA primary metagenome ERZ780177 (study PRJEB29588, sample SAMEA2144396) | human gut metagenome | biome: human gut; feature: human-associated habitat; material: faeces | place: Denmark | collected 2008/2010 ...
AACAACCCCGATCCAGAAAATAACGGTCGTGTGTCACCATCAGCAGACTCAACTTGGAACGTTTCAGATAACCTTCAAGCCACTCTATCATTTCCAGGTCGAGATGATTGGTCGGCTCGTCCAGAATCAGCAAATCCGGTTCGGTAATCAGCACATTGGCCAAGGCCACCCGTTTAAGTTGCCCGCCCGACAGCGTAGAAATCTTCTGATTGAAAGAATGGATTTTCAACTGCGACAAGATTTGCTTCGCCCGGTTCTCGTAGTCCCAGGCTTTTTCCCTCTCCATCCGGTCGAGAATCTCTTCCAAACGAGGGTTTCCGGGCGTATTCATACAATTTTCATATTCCCGTATCAAATTGGTCACGGCATTGCCATGGCTGAAACAAGCCTCGATGACCGTCAAATCGGGCGGATAAGAAGGCGCCTGTTCCAGATAGCCCACATTCAAGTCGCGGCGGAACACCACGCTTCCTTCGTCATATCCGTCTTTTCCTCCTATTATATTTAATAAAGTCGACTTACCGGTTCCGTTCTTGGCAATCAAGCCTACCCGTTGCCCTTCGGCAATGCCGAAAGAAATATGTTCGAACAACATGCGGTCACCTATACGCTTGGTCAAACCGTCTACCTGTAAATAAGGATTCACTAAAGCCATATTCCATCCATACAAATTGCCCGCGAATATAACGATTAATTATGAAACCCGCAAAAAGAAACTTCAAAGTGGAAAACTTTCTGTTTTCAGTGAAAAAAAATGGGAAAAATGCGTGTTTTATAGAAATTATTCATTACTTTTGCACCAACAAAATGCAAGATGACTGTAATCACACAGTATTCTTTCTTTAATCACAACAAAGAAAATCCAATCAAAAGAATCCTACTTTTATTCTACAGATAAACTCTGTACAATACAAGAAAAGTACAACACATACTTACATATGCATAAGAAAAGTGAATTAGAAGCCATGTCTCAGGAAGAACTGATAGACATAGCAAAGAATTTAGGAATCCCCTCACCTAATGAAGGAGACCGTATGGGGCTGATCTATCAAATCATAGACGAAGAGTCCATATTGTCCGCCTCACAAAAAGCCACTACTACAAAAACACCGCGCAAACGCGTCAGAGTGAGCAAGAAAGAAACCGACCGCGTATATAGTGCCTCACAAGGCAACGGCGAGAACTTCGATATGAAGAAAAAGGAAGCCGCCCGCGATAATAAAGAAGAGGCAACGGAACTGAAAAATGAAAAAACAACTCCCGTAATCAGTCCCGAATTGGCAGACCTGCCGGTGGAAGCCATCGTGGAAAAAGAAATATCTGACAATACAATAGAAAACAATGCAGAAGCTATTGCCGCCCCAGCTCCCAAAAAGAGAGGACGGAAATCAAAAGCCGAAAAAGCGGCATTGGAAGCTGCTGCAAAATTAGCAGAGGAACAAGCCACTGTTTTGTCGGACGAAGCAAAGCAGCTTCCGGTTATGGACGAACCTATCACCGACGTTCCGTTGGAAATCTTGCAGGACATTCCGGCTCAGCCCGTGGAAACAATTGACGATGCGACAGAAACCGAGGTTCCGGAAATCACAGAAAAAGCGGAATCTGTGGCACCTTCTACAGAAAATTTCTTCTCTGCAGACGAAAATGATTTCGTCGTGGTGGAAGACATCCCCATCATCCCGACAGAACCGGCCATGGATGAAACGTATATGACTTACCCCAGCCAACAACCGGACATTACATCTCACGGACTTCCCGATACCTATTCGTACGAAGCGGCAGAAAACGCCCCGGAAAAGGAAACAGCACTTCCTAAAGGCACCGAACCGGCATACGATTTCGGAGACATTCTGACGGGTGAAGGAGTTTTGGAAATCATGCAGGACGGATACGGCTTCCTGCGCTCCAGCGACTATAATTACCTGTCTTCTCCGGACGACATCTACGTAAGCACTTCACAAATCAAATTGTTCGGCCTGAAAACCGGTGATGTGGTAGAAGGCCCCGTACGTCCTCCGAAACCCGGTGAAAAGTATTTCCCGCTCATCCGAGTGACGAAAATCAACGGTTGCGCTCCCAGCGACGTGAGAGATCGAGTGCCTTTCGAACATCTCACTCCGCTTTTCCCCGACGAAAAGTTCAAACTTTGCAAAGGACATAACGACAATCTTTCTACACGTATCGTAGACTTGTTTGCCCCCATCGGTAAAGGACAACGCGCCTTATTGGTGGCACAACCTAAAACGGGTAAGACCATTCGGATGAAAGATATTGCCAACGCTATCGCCGCCAACCACCCGGAAGCGTACCTCATCATGCTGTTGATTGACGAACGTCCGGAAGAAGTAACAGACATGGCACGCACCGTCAACGCCGAAGTCATAGCCTCCACGTTCGACGAACCGGCGGAACGCCACGTGAAGATAGCCGGCATCGTACTGGAAAAAGCCAAAAGAATGGTAGAATGCGGACACGACGTGGTCATCTTCCTCGACTCCATCACGCGACTGGCACGCGCTTACAATACGGTTTCTCCCGCCAGCGGAAAGGTTCTCTCCGGAGGTGTGGATGCCAACGCACTGCACAAGCCGAAACGTTTCTTCGGAGCAGCCCGTAACATCGAAAACGGCGGTTCGCTGACCATTATAGCCACCGCACTGATAGACACCGGTAGTAAAATGGACGAAGTCATCTTCGAGGAGTTTAAGGGTACGGGAAATATGGAGCTCCAGCTCGACCGTTCGCTGAGCAACAAGCGTATCTTCCCGGCGGTCAACATCGTAGCTTCGAGCACAAGACGCGACGATCTGTTGCATGACAAACAGACTCTGGATCGCATGTGGGTACTGCGCAAGATTCTTGCGGACATGAACCCGATAGAAGCCATGACGTTCTTGAAAGACCGGATTGAACCGACTAAGAACAACGAAGAGTTCCTGATGAGCATGAATTCATAAAGCCTGAATCCTCGCACAGGTCTATATCCGGCTTACAAATATAAACGTTCCATCGTTTCCTTCTTTTCCGAAGACGATGGAACGCTTTTTATAAAAATCCAATCCAACAAGCTCTTAGATATTGAAAGGACTGTCAACGTTTCGACCTCAAGCGGTATTGCTGGGGCGACATGTGTTTCAAACGCTTGAAAAAGCGTCCGAAATAAGACTGGTCGGGGAATCCGAGACTGACACTGATATCCTGTATGCTCGAATTGTTTTTATCCAATAACTTCATGGCCTCGTGCATAAGGGTTTCGTCGATAATCTGTTTGGGCGTACGTCCGATCATCCCTTTCGAGACCTGAGTAAGATATTTGGACGAAATACAAAGTTTACCGGCATAAAACTGCACTTCGTGCTCACGCGTCAGATGTTCATGAAGTAACTCCATAAAGTTCCGGAACAACTCCCGGGAACGGGAAGAGTCCAAAGACAAATTCTCCAGACGTGCAGCCCCGCACATTTCGTAAGCTCCATACACCAGACCATTCACTAAACTCAGTACTAATTCACGCGTGTATCCCCTGCCGTAATCCGCAACCGCAAAACGAAACAATTCCCGAAAATGCTCCACCAGTTTCCGGTTTTCCGCATCCAATCCCCAAATCACTTGTGTAAACAAAAGTAATAGAAAACGAGGCTCCATACGTTCCGTACTGTCCCGAAGCATAGAAGGCGGAAAGGCCATCAACGAAACTGAAAAATCCGTCGTGGAACGCAACTTCTTCAGCGGTAACTCAGGCCGCATGAAAAGTATCTGGTTCCGTTCCAAAGTATACTCATTTTCCCCCACGAAAACAGAAGCCTTCCCCCTCTCCACCATTACAAGCAAACACTTGTCTAAAGTCAACTCATTCTCTACCGCCCAATTCAAGGAAGTCCTAAAATAAAAACACTCCTGCGCCAACAACGAACGTACGTTTTCTTCCATAAAGAGATTATTTCGTTAATAGAAATCAAAATTAAGTAGAATATTCCTAAAATGCAAGGTTACTTCCCAAAATGAACAAAACAAAGGTACTTTTAACAAGCGTATACTCGCACAGTTTGTGTATTTTTGCACCGTTTTTGAGATTATTATTTTATTTATTAATTATGAATAGAGGTATTAAGACTGTTGCAACGACAGCATTTTGTTGCTTAGTTGCGTTAACTGGTTGCAATAAGCAACAACAAGCAATGGACACGGGTTCTTACAAGACAATGACTGTAAAAACCGATTCCATAGTATTACAATCACTTTACAGTGCAAGAATTGAAGGACGTCAGGATGTAGAGATATATCCGCAAGTCAGTGGAACGCTCCAACGTCTGTGCGTGCAGGAAGGCGACCGTGTCAAGAAAGGACAAACATTATTTATCATCGACCAGGTGCCTTACCAAGCCGCGTTGAACACGGCCGAAGCCAACCTGAAAGCAGCAGAAGCAGCAGAAGCTACAGCCGATTTGACATTCAAGAGCACCAAGCGCCTGTTCGATCAGAAAGTCGTTTCCGATTTCGATTTACAGAAAGCTCAAAATAGCTTATTGAGCGCAAAAGCATCCGTAGCTCAAATGAAAGCACAAGTTGTAAATGCAAGAAACAACTTGTCTTATACCGTAGTAAAAAGCCCGGCCGACGGTGTGGTAGGCCAGCTTCCTTACCGTCAGGGCGCATTGGTCAGCAGTTCTATCCCGCAGCCTTTGACCACCGTCTCCGACAACAGCGAGCTGTATGTTTACTTCTCCGTCAACGAAGACGACTTGCTCAACATGACCCGTCAATACGGTTCGTTGGAAGAGGCAGCCAAAAAGATGCCGGCCGTGAAATTGATTCTGAACGACGGTAGCGTCCTGCCGGACAGCGGTCGCGTTGAATCCATCAGCGGAGTAATCAACACCAGCACAGGTACGGCCCAGGTTCGTGCTACATTCCCCAATGCTTCTCACCTGTTACACAGTGGAGCCAACGGTAATGTAGAAGTACCGGTATATTACAAGGACGTGATTGTCATCCCGCAGGCCGCTACATTCGAACTTCAGGACAAGGTCTTGGTCTATAAGGTCGTAGACGGAAAAGCCCAAAGTGCGAACATCGAGGTGGCTCCCAACAACAATGGTACTGAATACATCGTAACCCAAGGTTTGAACGTGGGCGATGTCATCATTGCCGAAGGTGCCGGTCTGGTACGCGAAGGTACACCTGTGGGTACAGCACAAGGTGCACAAAATCAAGGTAAATAGTGAATTCTAATTTAAGTAAAAACAATGAAAGGTAACATATTTATAAAACGCCCGGTGATGGCTTTCTCCATCTCCATCCTCATTCTTATCGTAGGATTTATTTCACTGGGCACCCTGCCGATTGAGCAGTACCCGGACATTGCTCCTCCGACCGTACGTGTCTCGGCCACCTACACGGGAGCCAGCGCAGACGCTGTAATGAAGAGTGTGATCCAACCTCTGGAAGAGGCAATCAATGGTGTGGAAAACATGACTTACATGCAGTCTACTGCCACGAACTCCGGTTCTGCCGATATATCTATTTACTTCAAACAAGGGACAGACCCCGACATGGCTGCGGTGAACGTTCAAAACCGTGTGAGCAAGGCTCAAGGTTTGTTACCGGTAGAAGTAACGCAAATCGGTGTGACGACCACCAAACGCCAAACCAGTTTCTTGCAAATCGGTTCGTTGTACAGCCCTAACAACCGTTATGACAAGACATTCATTGCCAACTACCTTGACATCAACGTAGTGCCCCGTATCAAACGTGTAGAGGGTGTGGGAGACGTGATGGCCATGGGTGACACGTACAGTATGCGTATTTGGCTGAAGCCGGATGTCATGGCGCAATACGGCCTTGTCCCCACCGACATTACCTCTGCCTTGGGCGAACAGAACTTGGAATCTCCAACCGGTTCATTGGGTGAGAACTCAACGAATACGTTCCAGTTCACCATGAAATATAAGGGACGTCTGACCGATATCAGTCAATTCGAAGATATCGTAGTCCGTTCTTTACCCGACGGTAATATCTTACGCGTAAAAGACGTGGCTCGCGTAGAACTCGGCACTCAGTCATACGCTTTCGACAGTAACGTAGACGGGCATCCGAGCTGTACCTTTATGGTGTTCCAGGTTGCCGGTTCAAACGCCACGGAGGTAAATGCGGAAATCTCCAAATTGTTGTCAGAGATTAACGAAGAACTTCCTGAAGGTCTGGAATTCATGACAATGATGAGTTCCAATGACTTCTTGTTTGCTTCTATCCATGAAGTGGTTGAGACATTGGTAATCGCCATCATCCTCGTTATTTTGGTGGTATATTTCTTCTTGCAGGACTTCAAGAGTACGCTGATTCCGTCCATTTCCATCATCGTTTCATTGGTGGGAACCTTTGCGGCCATGCAAATTGCAGGTTTCAGTATTAACATCCTGACACTATTCGCACTCGTGTTGGTTATCGGTACGGTGGTGGACGACTCCATTGTGGTGGTCGAAGCCGTACAATCCAAATTCGATGTCGGATACACATCGCCCTATCTGGCCACCAAAGATGCATTGTCTGATGTTACCATGGCCGTTATCACTTGTACCCTTGTGTTCATGGCTGTGTTTATCCCTGTGACCTTCATGGGCGGTACGTCCGGTATCTTCTACACTCAATTCGGTGTGACCATGGCCGTAGCCGTAGGTATTTCATGTCTGAATGCCTTGACGTTGTGTCCGGCGCTATGTGCTATGTGGATGCGTCCTGCGAGCGGCAAGAAAGGCAAAAGAAGCATTAACGGTATCGTAAAAGCCGCCTACAATGCTTCGTTCAATGCCATGATGAGCAAATATAAGAATGGAGTCATGTTCTTCATTCATCATCGTTGGATTTCATGGGGCTCGCTTGTTGTTTCATGCGTGCTGTTAGTGTACTTTATGAAGACGACCAAAACGGCATTGGTTCCTCAGGAAGACCAGGGTACGATGATGGTCAATGTCAGCATGTCGCCGGGTAGCAGTTTGGCTACTACCAACAAGACAATGGCCAAGATAGAAAACATCATCAAGCAAATTCCGGAAGTAGACCATTATTCAAAGATTTCCGGTTACGGCTTCATCGCCGGTCAAGGTACGTCTTACGGTTCTTTCATCATTCGTTTGAAAGACTGGAGCGAACGTACAGGCAAGGGACAGGATGCCACTTCCGTCATGAATAAACTGAACTTCATGCTGCAAAGCATCAAAGAGGCACAATCCTTCACGTTCCAGCCGGGTATGATTCCGGGATACGGTATGGGTAACAGTATCGAATTGCAGCTCCAAGACCGCGTGGGCGGCGACCTGACTTCATTCTATCAGAATACCATGAAGTTCATCGGCGCATTGAACCAACGTCCTGAAGTAGCCATGGCATATACGACCTTCAATCCGAACTTCCCCCAATATGCTATCGACATAGATGCGGCGAAATGCAAACGTGCAGGAATCTCTCCGTCTGAAGTGTTAAGCGTATTAGGCGGTTATTGCGGTGGTATTTATGCATCCAACTTCAACTTGTTCTCTAAGGTATACCGTATCATGATTCAGGCTGACCCGAAATATCGTTTGGATGAAAAGTCGCTGAACAACATCTTTGTACGGGTGAACGGCGAAATGGCTCCTATCAGCCAGTTCCTCAGTGTCAAGAAGACCATGGGACCTGAAGTCACCAACCGGTTCAACCTGTTCGATGCCATTGCCTGCAACGTAAACCCGGCTCCGGGTTATTCTTCGGGCCAGACCATGCAAGCCATTGAAGAAGTATTCGCACAGACCATGCCCAACCGTTATAATTATGAATACGGCGGCATCTCACGTGAAGAGAAAGAAACAGCCGGTTCCAACGACACGGTCTTCATCTACGTGTTCTGTATCGTGTTGATTTTCTTAATCCTGTCGTGTCTGTACGAAAGTTTCTTAGTTCCGATGGCCGTCATCCTCTCCGTACCGTGCGGTTTGATGGGTTCGTTCCTCTTCGCATGGCTCTTCGGTCTGGAAAACAACATCTATCTGCAAACCGGTGTGATTATGTTGATTGGTCTGTTGGCTAAGACAGCTATCCTTATCACAGAGTATGCCACGGAACGTCGCCGAAAGGGAATGGGCATTATCGAAGCAGCCTACTCTGCAGCCCAAGTACGTTTCCGCCCGATTTTGATGACGGTGTTGACCATGATCTTCGGTATGTTGCCTTTGATGTTCGCCACAGGTGCCGGAGCCAACGGTAACAGTTCTCTGGGTACGGGTGTTGTCGGCGGTATGTTAATCGGTACTTTGGCGCTACTCTTCATTACTCCTGTATTCTTTATCGTATTCCAATACTTGCAAGAAAAGGTTCGTCCGCCTTTGCATGAAGAAGCAGACGCCCAAGTATTAGCAGAACGCCAAAAGAGTTTAGAAGAACGCAGTGCATTTAAAAGCGAAAAAGACGAACAATGAAAAAGATAATTATGACCATGACCACGGCTGCTCTGTTGAGCAGTTGCGGTCTATACAAAAGCTACGAACGCCCGGCCGACATTCAGACTGACGGTCTGTACCGCAGCGACAACACTCAAAGCAGCGACTCATTGGGCTTAGCTTCATTCGCATGGAGAGAAATCTTCACGGATCCCCAACTGCAGACTCTGATTGAAAGAGGGTTGGCACAAAACACGAACTTACGTAGTGCCCAACTGCAAATCGAACAGTCCGAAGCCTCGCTGAAGGCTGCCAAATGGGCTTATATCCCCAGCCTCGCTTTCGCTCCGCAAGGTTCGTTGGCCGGTGTGGATTGGGGAAAAGCCACACAAACTTATACCATTCCGGTATCAGCCTCTTGGCAAATAGACATCTTCGGAAGCCTGCACAATGCCAAAAAGCGTGCGCAAGCCCAACTTGAGAACAGCCAGGCTTACAAACAGGCCGTACAGTCTCAGTTGATTGCGGCAATCGCCAACTATTACTACTCGCTGGCCATGCTGAAAGACCAGTTGGCCATCAGCCAGGAAACGGAAAAACTGTGGAAGGTGAACGTCGAAACCACCCGTGCCTTGATGAATGCCGGTCAAAGCAACATGGCAGCCGTGTCGCAGACTGAAGCCAACTACTATAGCATTTGCACGCAAATCACGGACTTGAAACAGCAAATCAGTGATTTGGAAAATGAGTTCTCTGCCCTGTTGGGTGAAGCTCCGCAAAAGTATGCCATCGGCTCTATGAACAATTGGAAGGTTCCGGCCCGCATGTCGGCGGGTATTCCGGCTGCCGCACTGGCCAACCGTCCGGACGTGAAACAGGCAGAAACCCAGTTGGCCGTAGCATATTACGCCACCAACGAATCGCGTGCCGCTTTCTACCCGGGCTTGAACTTAAGCGGTGCTATAGGCTGGACGAACGACCTCGGTACCCTGCCGGTCAATCCGGGCAAATGGATATGGAATGCCATGGCGTCGCTGACACAACCCATTTTCCAGAACGGAAAGTTGCGTGCACAATATAAAATCTCAAAAGCACAGCAGGAACAGGCCAAGCTTTCATTCCAACAGACTTTATTGGATGCCGGAACGGAAGTCAATGCAGCCTTAACCAAAATACAGGCCACAGGAGAAAAAGACGGTTTGTACACCAAACAGATCGCTTCTTTGGAAACGGCTGTAAAAAGCACGCAAGCATTGATGATGAACTCGTCGACCAACTACCTGCAGGTGTTGACAGCCCAACAGACTTTGCTGACGGCACAGATGTCGCAAATCAGCAATAAATTCAGCCAAATACAGGCTGCCATCGAGCTGTATCAGGCTTTGGGCGGAGGCTACGACGAATAAAGTAACTACCTCTTTTTATAAACCAAGCGAAGACGGCTTCCGGCAAATTGTCCGGAGGCCGTCTTCCTTTCCACATGCATCCCGCCCATCCAAGGCATACGGCAGAAGCCACGGGACGGAGATGTCCGCACAAAGACGCAGGCTTTCATCTTGTCAACAGAATTCCGTATTTTACCATCTTCCTGACAGAAAAAAGCCGGATTCCCCAACCCACACTTTCGCATACGACATCCATTCAGGAAGTATTCAGGGCTATTTTGAATACACTTATTTGCCATTCTGGCGGAAACTTGAACCAAATTAAGCAAAATTAAGAATCAATCTCAGCCAAACTTTTTTTCATTTGGAGCAAAATAACATTTTTTTCTCCTCTTATTGTTCAGACGACATCCTCAAACGGCCATGAACGGCAACCGAAAACGGGGTAACGATATGACGCAGACGGCCGTTTTTCTTCTATTCGATGCCTCTCCACCTTCAAAACCCCAGTGTCAAATGGTCTGGCCAACCCATCTTTGTACTTACAACTTCTCCCCCAACGAACGCCGACCGCATTTTCCCGCCCGACATAATGGGAGCCTCGTCCACCCTATCGCTTCCAAATCGTTTTCTTCCCACCGCGTGAGAATCGCATATTTCTGTAAACCGTCGCATCCACGTGCAAATAAACGATTCCTGCAGGACATGGAATGACATTCTGACAATCTGTCCGGCTCCTTTTGCAATACCCCACACGGTTCAAGGAAGCACAAAAAATCCCGATAGCCTCTTGCTATCGGGATTATTGTATACTTGCCACCGTTCCTGTCAGAAAGGCAGGTCGTCTTTAGAATCTCCTGCCGAAAAATCAACAGGTGCCGCATCCGAAACCGGAGGGAAAGGCACCGGTCCTGCGGGAGATTCGGCCGGAGCTGTCGCGCGCTCCACTTTCCAAGCACGAATACTATTGTACCACCGGCCATTATATTCACGCGCATCTATATCGAAAGACACGGTAAGCTGGTCGCCGATCTTAATGGCGAACTGTGCAATCTTATCTGCGCCGAAAACGTCAAAACACATTTTTCTGGGATATTGCTCCTGAGTTTCCAACACATATTCCTGCACTTTCCACTCCGAACCGGTACGCTGAGAAACGCCACCCCGCTCAGGTAACACAGCAATAATTTTTCCTGTAATTTCCATATTTCTACATTAACTGTTTAGTGATGCGAAATTACAACTTATTTTCTACTTTCTCGAATTTTAAATTATTTTTTTTGTTCCGTTCTACTTAAATATGTAAATTTGCTGAATATAATTCTAAAAATACCACATTATGAGATTTATCGTATCAAGCTCTGCACTTTTCAATCGCTTGCAGACGATTGGACGCGTCATAAATTCAAAGAATACGCTCCCTATCTTGGATTGTTTCTTATTTGAAATCCAAGATAATATACTCACCATTACGGCCTCGGACAGCGAAACGACGCTAATCACCAACCTGGAACTTGTGGAAAGCGATGCCAATGCCCGTTTCTGCATCAACGCCAAAACCATCCAGGACTCCATGAAAGAAATTGCGGAACAACCTCTTTCTTTCGATATCAATCCGGACAACATGGAAATCACGGCCAACTACCAGAACGGACGTTTCAACATCGTGGGACAAAGTGCCGACGAATACCCGGAAATGAACCTCCCGCAGGAGGACATGAATGCCCTCATCATACCGGCCGAAACGATGCTCAACGGCATAAACCGTTGCCTGTTCGCCACGGCCGACGACGAATTGCGTCCGGTGATGAACGGGGTATATTTCGACATCCAAGCCGACAACCTTACTTTTGTCTCTACCGACGGGCACAAATTGGTACGCAACAGAAACTACGGTATCAAAGACCATCAGCCCGCAGCCTTTATCCTTCCCAAGAAGCCGGCTACGATTCTGAAAAACCTCTTACCGAAGGAATCGGACGACGTCACGTTGAAGTTCAATGAGCGTAATGCCTACATTACCATGGAATCTTCCCGACTCATCTGCCGGCTTATCGAAGGACGCTATCCTAACTATAACTCTGTCATTCCGCAAAACAACCCCTACCGGGTTACGGTGGACCGCCTTACTTTGCTGAGCGCCCTGAAACGCGTATTGATATTCTCCAACCAAAGCAGCGCTTTGATCAAGTTGCATCTGGAAAGCAATCAGTTGGTAGTCTCCGGACAAGACATAGACTACTCCACCTCGGCCGAGGAACGCGTGCCCTGCGAATACGGAGACTCTCCGATGAATATCGGTTTCAAGGGTACATTCCTCATCGACATACTGAACAATATGGGGGGAGAGAACGTCATCATCGAGCTGGCCGACCCGAGCCGGGCCGGAGTTATCGTCCCGGCAGAGCAGGAAGAAAACGAAGACCTGCTGATGCTGCTGATGCCTATGATGCTGAACGACTAAAAGAATAAAAATGAAATTAAATCTGAACAATCCCGTCGTTTTTTTCGATCTGGAAACCACGGGAATCAATATCACCACCGACCGTATCGTAGAATTATGCTACATCAAAGTGTACCCTAACGGCAATGAAGAATCCAAAAGCATGCGAATCAATCCGGAGATGCACATTCCGGAAAGTTCTTCGGCCATTCACGGCATCTATGATGAGGACGTGGCAGACTGTCCTACGTTCAAGCAAGTAGCCCGGGAACTGGCCAATACCATCAAGGGATGCGACTTCGCCGGATTCAATTCCAACCGTTTCGACGTACCGATGCTGGTCGAAGAATTTCTGCGGGCGGGCATAGACATCGACATCCGCAAACGTAAGTTCATCGACGTACAAAACATTTACCATAAGCTCGAACGCCGGACGTTGAGTGCCGCATACAAGTTCTATTGCGGAAAGGATTTGGAAAACGCCCACTCTGCTTTGGCCGACACACGGGCTACATACGAAGTCCTGATGGCACAACTGGACCACTATCCTGAAGACTTGAAAAACGACGTGGCATTCCTGTCCGATTTTTCCCGGATGACGGATAACGTGGATTTTGCCGGACGCATGGTTTATGATGAAAATCGTAATGTCGTGTTCAACTTCGGCAAATACAAAGGAAAAAAAGTCACCGACGTGTTACGTACGGATCCCGGATATTACAGTTGGATTCTGCAAGGTGACTTCGCACGCAACACCAAGCAGATTTTAACCCAGATACGTTTGGATATGAACAAGGCATAAACCGGCATGGAAACATTAAGAGGCAAGAAAATCGTATTGGGAATCACGGGAAGCATCGCGGCTTACAAAGCCTGCTATCTCATCCGGGGATTGATTAAAAGGGGAGCTGAAGTGCAAGTGGTCATCACTCCGGCGGGCAAAGAATTCATCACGCCCGTCACCCTCTCCGCACTAACCAGCAAACCGGTGGTCAGCGAATTCTTTTCCGGACGCGACGGGAGTTGGCACAGCCATGTCGCACTCGGACTTTGGGCCGATGCCATGGTGATTGCACCGGCTACGGCCTCGTCTATCGGCAAGATGGCTCATGGCATAGCCGACAACATGCTCATCACGACCTACCTGTCCATGAAAGCTCCCGTTTTCGTAGCTCCGGCAATGGATTTGGACATGTTCGCCCATCCCTCCACACAGCAAAACCTCGAACGCCTCCGCAGTTACGGCAACCACATCATTGAGCCTGCCAGCGGGGAATTGGCCAGTCATTTGGAGGGCAAAGGACGCATGGAGGAACCTGAAAATATTATCAAGGTTCTGGAAGACTACTTTTCCGGCGGACAAGACTTGCAGGGGAAAAGAATCCTGATTACAGCAGGCCCCACGTATGAAAAGATAGACCCCGTAAGGTTTATCGGTAACTATTCATCGGGCAAAATGGGAATCGCCTTAGCCGAGGCTTGTGCCCGACGCGGCGCGAAAGTCATGTTGGTTTGCGGTCCGACGTCTCTCGGCACCACGCAGGCGGGCATCCGGCGAATCGACGTGGAATCGGCCGAAGACATGTTCCGCGAGGCCACGGCACATTTCCCGGAATCGGATGCTGCCATCTTATGTGCAGCCGTGGCCGACTTCACGCCTGCGCAAGCTTCCGACCGCAAAATCAAACGTGAAGCCGATGACCTTGTCCTCCGTCTGAAACCGACACGCGACATAGCCCAAACGCTCGGCCAGATGAAACGTGAGGGACAGAAACTCATAGGCTTTGCCCTCGAAACCCATGACGAGACGGCGCATGCGCACGAAAAACTGGAACGGAAGAATTTCGACTTCATCGTGCTCAATTCGCTGAACGACCCAGGGGCGGGCTTCCGTCATGACACGAATAAAATAACCATTATCAGCCGGACCGATTCCGTGGTCTATCCGCTGAAAAGCAAAAAAGAAGTGGCGGCCGACATTGTCGACCGACTCGTGTCCTCTTTCTAACGCCGGATCAATATGCATGACGTACGCAGACATATAGCCTCCTGTCTTAAATTCATGGCCCTGACGGCATGTTTTCACATTGCAGCTCCGGCTGTGGCACAGGAACTCAACGCCAAAGTGACCATCAACCGTTCCCAAATCTCCAACACGACGGACGCCGTCTTCGAGGCGTTGCAGAACTCCCTGACGGCTTTCATCAACGAGAGGCAATGGACCGGGATGACATACGAAGAAGAAGAACGCATCAACTGTACTTTCAGTATCACGCTGAAAACCTACAGCGAAACGGACAATTCATTTACTGGGTCGATACAGGTGCAGAGTACACGTCCGGTGTATGACTCCAACTATTCAACGACGGTGTTTAATTTTCAGGATGAGAATTTCAACTTTACTTTCCAACAATTCGACCAACTGGAATTCCGCCCGGAACAAGTGGACAACAACCTTACGGCTGTCATTGCCTACTATGCCTACCTCATCATCGGCATGGACATGGATACGATGGCACCGCTCGGCGGTTCCGACATCCTGCAAATGGCTATGGACGTAGCCAACAATTCGCAAAACCTGGGCTATGCCGGATGGAAAGCTTTCGAAAACGACCGCAACCGCTTTGCCATTATCAACGACTATCTGGACGGGGCCATGGAACCGCTCCGGCAACTGGAATACAAATACCACCGCCAGGGACTGGACCGCATGACGGAAAATACCGATACGGCACGCATGGCCATCACGGAATCCATAGAAATGCTCAAACAAGCCCGCGACCAAAAAAGCATGAGCGCGCTCCCCGTCATATTCACCGACATCAAACGAGATGAGTTAGTCAGCATTTACAGCGGAAAGGGCACGGCGGAAGAACGTGAGAAAGTATATAATATCGTGTTCGCCATCAACGCTTCACAAAGCAATTATTGGGAAAAACTCAGAAAATAAGGATATGCTGAAATCTTTATTCATTCAGAATTACGCATTAATAGACACGTTAGACATCAGGTTCGAGCCGGGATTTTCCGTCATTACCGGAGAAACCGGTGCCGGAAAGTCCATTATCCTCGGTGCAATCGGCCTGCTGCTCGGTCAGCGCGCAGACAGTAAATCCATAAAAAACGGTATGTCGAAATGTATCATCGAAGCCGTTTTCGACCTGAGTGCCTACGGCATGCAGGAGTTCTTCGAACGCAACGATTTGGAGTTCGACGGAAAAGAATGTATCGTCCGCCGTGAAATCACGGCATCCGGCAAGAGCCGGGCGTTCATCAACGATACGCCCGCTCCCGTGAGCCAACTCAAGGAATTGGGGGAAATGCTCATCGACGTGCATTCCCAACACCAAAACTTGTTGCTGAACAAAGAGAACTTCCAACTGAACGTCATCGACATCCTGGCCGGAGACAAGGATGAACTGCAACAGTATAAAAGACTGTACACGGCTTATAAGCAATCGGAAAGGGCGTTGCAACAGGCGCGGCAAGCCGCGGAACAAGCCCGTACGGAAGAAGACTATATCACGTTCCAACTGGAACAATTAGAGAATGCCGCATTGAAAACCGGAGAGCAGGAAGATCTGGAGCAAGAGGCCGAAACACTGACACATGCCGAAGAAATCAAACAGGCTTTGTATCAAGCGGAAAACCTTTTGGACAATGAACAAAACGGTATCGTCAACGTCTTGAAAGAAACAACCCATCTCTTGGACAATATAGGAAAAGTTTATCCCGACGGCAATGAACTGGCGTCACGTATGGAGTCATGTTACATTGAGTTGAAAGACCTTGCCGGCGAGATTGCCGGACGCACGGAACAGGTCGAGTTCAATCCGGAACGTCTGGAATACGTCAACGAACGGCTCAACACCATCTATGACTTGCAACAGAAACACCGTGTGGACACGTTGGAAGACCTTCTGCGAATAGAGGAGGAATACCGCGAAAAACTCAACGCCATCACACACAGCGACGAACATATACAGGCCTTGCAACGGCAATGCGACCAAGCCCTTGAGTCTATGAAGAAACAAGCCGGAAGGCTGACCTCGCTACGGCAAAAGGCGGCCTCGGTCGTGGAAAGGCAGATGAAAGAAAAGCTCATCCCGTTGGGCATCCCGAACGTCCAATTCAAAGTGGAACTCACTCCCAAAGAAGTACCGGACGAGACGGGAACCGACAAAATCAACTTCCTTTTCAGTGCCAACAAAAACGGCCAGTTGCAACCTATCTCCCAAGTGGCATCGGGGGGTGAAATCGCGCGCGTCATGCTCTCGCTGAAAGCCATGATTTCCGGGGCGGTCAAACTACCTACCATCATTTTCGACGAAATAGATACCGGCGTCTCCGGCAGCATCGCCGAGAAGATGGCGCATATCATGCAGGAAATGGGAGCACTCAACCGACAAGTCATCAGCATCACCCATCTGC
>ERZ780177.2207-NODE-2207-length-16568-cov-5.444135_pt1 | contig 16568 bp, 10 predicted proteins | sample MGYA00510973_ERZ780177 | MGnify/ENA primary metagenome ERZ780177 (study PRJEB29588, sample SAMEA2144396) | human gut metagenome | biome: human gut; feature: human-associated habitat; material: faeces | place: Denmark | collected 2008/2010 ...
ATATTAAAAGAAAGGAAACGTGTGATAATTAACTTCCTAATTATCATACAAGTGGTAATGAATAAATTAATTTCAATAGATAATATAATTGAATATTGGAAAAATATCGAATTTTTAGGACAGGCTGAGATACCGGCAGAAAAACCGGAGGATCGTGTTAATAATAAAAAAGCAAAAAATCAGATGAAAAATAAAAATGGGACAAAACTACTGGTAAAGAAAATTTGTCTGTTTCATGAAATAAAGGACGGAGTAAATGTTGAAAACTTTTTAATGCAGGATGGACAGGAGTATTCGGCATATCATGTTTTAGGGGATAATTTATATTATTGCTTCGGAAATATAAAAAGAGAAAAATGCACAGCTTTAATAGCAAATCAGGTCCATTATGAATCAGAGTTAAGACCGGAGAAACAGTCAGATAGTATTGCATGGTTTGCATTTAAGACAACAATAGACGGTGCATATGTGAGGGGAAGCTTATCAGTGTCGCCGGTGCTGTGGGCAATAGATGTAATGAAAAAGCAGGGAATAAAAGAATTGGACCGGGCAATTTCATATCAGAATTACAGAACTTTTATAAAAGAATTTGAAAATCAGTTTTTCAATAAGGAAAAACTTTCTGTTAGCGATATAAATAAAATTTATAAAGCGTTTTATGATAAATATATTAATCAATATTTTAAAAATGAATCGTATGAAATGAATGGAAAGCTGATTTATCAGCGTTATTGCAGTATTGAAGAGAAACAGAAGGAAGCATACGAAACGGATTATAGCTGTTTGTGGAGAAGTTTTATCTTTAAAGATTTAGAACTGTTTCAGGAAAAATTCAGAGAAGGCTGTTTTGGAAATACGGAATATGAAGATATGGTTTTAAATTATATATATGCTTTATATTCAGATGGGATTAAAAAGAAAAAGCGGATAGATATTAGTCCCCATGCAGAAAAGAAAGAATTAAAAGATTTTTTTCAAAAGAATTTGGATATTGGAAGAGCTCCACTGGGAAAGTGGCCGTCAAGATATATGCCGGCATTGATGCAGCAGGCAGCGGTAAATTTGTTTACAAGTGATGAGAATTGCAAAGTCTTTTCGGTAAATGGACCTCCGGGAACGGGGAAGACAACGATGCTGAAAGAGATTGTGGCAAATAATATTGTTGAACGGGCAAAGTTGCTAGCAGAATGTGAAGATGCAGATGATTTGTTTGAAAGATGTTCATTTGAATATGGAGATATTGCGGGGAGCAAAGGATATGACAAATATGCACCGTATTATTATAGATTGAAAAATGATAAAATAAATGAATATGGAATCCTTGTAGCTTCATGTAATAATGCAGCTGTAGAGAATATTACAATGGAACTGCCGGATGGAAAAGGAATCATTGGTAGTTTGAAGTCAGAAGAAGATGACTGCGAGGAAGTATCAGCTGGATTAATAAAAATCAGGGAGCTATTTAGCGTAGAATCTAAAGAAGAGATTAAGGAAGATAGTGAAGAGGATATTTATTTTACACAATATGCCAGACATATGATAGATTCTATAGATGCGTGGGGAATGATTTCGGCACCTTTGGGAAAATTAAAAAATGTTGATAAGTATTGTAGAATTGTTTTGGAACATTTCTTAAAAAATAATATTATTGGAAAAAGAAATATTTATAAAGAAAAATATTTAAAAGCACGAGAGGAATTTCAGGAACAGTTAGCGAAAGTAGAAAAGTTGAGAGATGAGGTGGAGCTTTTTTGCAATTATGAGACAGCAATATCAAATATGCTGACACCGGAAGAATATGATTTGAAAATAGCACAGTGTAATAAAAAGTTAGAAGAAATGTCGCAGGCATATGAGAGCGTTCTTGCTCAATACAAATGTTTAGATAATGAAAAAATAGAATTGCAAAAAGAAGTTTCTGAAAAACAGGAAGCAATTATTGATTTAGAAGATAGCAGAACGTGGAATGACAGAATTAAAAAGTTATTTGGTAAAAAGACGATGCGGGATTTGAAAATAGAACAAGGAAAGGATGAATATGTCAGAAAGGTAGAAAAACTAAAAAAACTACAAGCAGATATTGAAAGGGAAAATGCAGAAAAAATTCGAAGTGCTGATGAACTGGATAGATTTAAGACAGATGTCAATAGAATAATGGAACAAAAGCAGAAAATAGAGGCTGAAAAAGAATATTATGAGCAGTGCTTACAACGGTTTAGCGTGAAAGATAATAAAATAATTCCGTTAGATGAGGAATTTCTTCATAAATATTTATCAGAAGATAATTTACAATCAACGGAGGCGCAGGTTACAAATCCGTGGTTTTCTCACAAATATAACAGAGAACGGGAAAAATTGTTTTATGATGCATGTGTCTTAAATAAAGAATTTGTATTATCTTCAAAATGCTGTATGCATAATGTTAAGAATCTTCTGGTAGCCTGGGGCTGGAGTACAGAAACGGCAACCAGTATGGATTGGCGCGATCGGGAAAAAGCATTTGCAACGCTTCTTCAGACAGTATTTTTGATTACACCAGTGATTTCAACTACATTTGCATCAGTTCAGTCATTTTTAAAAGATATAAAAAGTCCTGAAGTGCTTGGAACATTGGTAATAGATGAAGCAGGACAGGCATCGCCGCAGATGGCATTAGGGGCAATGTTCCGCTGTAGAAAATGTATTGTGGTAGGCGATCCGAAACAGATTGAACCGGTTGTAACGGATGAAGTTGATTTGCTTAAAGATGTAATAGTGCCGGAGGATTTACGGGCATATAAAAATAAATCAAATTCGGTTCAGGTATTTGCGGATTCAATCAATTTATATGGCACTTATTTAGGAAAAGATACGGAAAAAATATGGATAGGCTGCCCATTGAATGTTCATAGAAGATGTATCAGTCCTATGTATGACATCTCTAATGAAATTTCCTACAATAATACAATGAAACAAAAAACGCTTCCACCCAATCCGGAAAAAGAAAAGAACTTTTGTTACAAACAGTCATGCTGGATTGATGTAAAGGGATTGGAAAAAGATACAGAGGCAAAGAATCATTTTGTTGAAAAACAGGGTGAAATTGTTTTAAAGATATTAGAAAAGGCATTTTCGGTATCAGACAGTCCCAATTTATTTATCATATCTCCATTTAAATCCGTGGTTAAGGAGATGATTACTGAAATTCAGGAATCCGATTTGATTAGAAAATATGGCGGTATGAAAAATAAAGTTTTGGAATGGATTGAGGATACGGACAAAAAAAGAGTTGGAACAGTACATACGTTTCAAGGAAAGGAAGCAGATGAGGTAATTGTTTTATTAGGATGTGATAAAAATTCCAAGGGTGCTGTACGCTGGGTCAACAGCAATATTGTAAATGTTGCAGCTACCCGTGCAAAATACAGGGTGTATTTTATTGGTGATAAAGATGTGTGGGCATCTTCAAAAGTAGTAGATAGGGCACGAAAAATTATTGGATGCGAAATAAATCCGGCATCTGAGGATATAGAATTGCAAAAAAATGAACATCATTGTCCTTTATGCAATGGAAAATTAGTTTTAAGGTATAATCATAAATCCGGAAGTGAATTTTATGGATGCAGTAATTTTCCGGAATGCCGCTATACGACTAGTGAAATGTAGAATTATCAAAAAAATATCGGTCAAAGAAATGAGTTTAATATGGTATGATAATATCAGAATAACGCTATTATGTACAGTATAAAGGGAGGCGGCGTAGATAATGGGAATATATCTGAATCCGGGAAATGATGAATTTTACAACGCGGTAATAAATTCTAAAATATATGTTGATAAAACGGAATTGTTAAAATTCACCAATTCCGTTCTATGCGGTGAACATAAAAATATATGCGTAAGCCGTCCGCGACGTTTTGGAAAGTCAATGGCTGCAAATATGCTTGCCGCATATTATAGCAAAGGCTGTGCGTCAAAAGAATTGTTTGAAGGGCTTAAAATAGCAAAGGAGCAAGATTATGACGAACATCTTAATAAGCACAATGTAATTCATATTAATATGATTGATTTTTTATAAAGGGGAAGTCCTATGTTGCGTTAGCATACATGACAGGTATCCAGATATATAATCCAAGATCCGTTGTTATGTCACTTCTTGGACATGATTTTGACAGCTATTGGACGAAGACGGAAACTTATGAAGCTTTAAAAAAGTATATACAGCTAGATATATATAATCTTAAAGCACTTGTAACAAGACTGATAGCGGGAGAAAGTGTTCCTGTCAATCCGGATAAATTTCAAAATGATATGACTACGCTTGAGAGTGCCGATGATGTATTGACACTGCTTGTACATCTGGGATATCTCACATATGATTTCTATAATCAGAAGGTTACAATACCAAATCAAGAGGTACAGAAGGAATTTATCAACTGTATTGAAGACGGGGGCTGGGAACCGGTTATGGACGCAATCCGAAGCTCGGATGAGTTGCTTTCGGCTACATTAGAAGGTGATGAGGCAAAGACGGCTTCAATGATAGAGCAGGCGCATCAGGAGAATACCTCCATATTAAAATATAATGATGAAAATGCACTGGCATGTGTGATATCGCTTGCATATTATTCGGCAAAAAAGGATTATTTAATTTATCGCGAACTTGCAGGCGGCAAGGGATATGCAGATATGGTGTTCATACCAAGAAATAATGTTAATAAACCGGCAATCGTAGTGGAATTGAAATGGAATAAAACAGTCAGTGCGGCGATAGAGCAGATTAAGGAAAAGCAATATGTACAGAGCCTTAAAGGTTATTCTGGTGAAGTCGTTCTTGTTGGGGTTAATTATGTTTCTGGTAAAGAGGAAAACGGAGAGTTTAAGAAGCATGAGTGCAGGATTGAGAGGGTGAGTGTGTAGATATAGGATTTGCAAGCTAATGCAGTATAAAATAGAGGATTGTCCTGTGCCGGTCGGTACAGATGGTATGAAAAGATATATGGAGGAAAAATATGGCATTACCACAGCTGAAAGGGAAACAATTAGAGGTATTAGATTTAAAACCAGAAGGGCATAATGTTGTTTTGGGTACAGCTGGCAGTGGAAAAACAACTTTAGCAATTTATAGAACAATTTATCTTGCTGCTTTGGACGATAGGGAAAAAGTGATGTTAGTTACCTTTAATACGACACTTGTTAAATATTTAGAGGCTATAGTTGGCTCAGAAATACCGAGAAACATTGATGTTAGAAATTACCACAAGTTTGCAAGAGGATATTTAGCGCATAGGAACAAGATGCCGAGATGGAATGGTATAGTTTCGGGAATGGAAGATGGCGATAATAAAAAACAACTATTTGTAAGAAGAGCATTGCAAAATGTGAAAGCAGCGAATGGAACTAATAGTACACTAAAAAGAGCAGAAGAAGTTTTTCTTGAAGAGATAAATTGGATAGAAAAAATGGGAATAAAAACGCTTGATGAGTATGAGAAAGTTGAACGTGTTGGACGATTTGATACACGAATAATAAGAGAAAATAGGAAATACTTTTTTCAAGTATATAAAGCATATCTTGAAGTAAGAAAAGAGGAAGGCTATTTATATGACTGGGAAGACATAGCACAAACAGTATATGAAGAACTAGACAATGACACGGAGAAAAGAATGTATAAGCATATTATAGTGGATGAAGGACAGGATTTATCTCCTATAATGATCAAGTCACTTGTTAAAGCTATTCCGGAGAATGGAACATTTACTTTTTTTGGAGATGTTGCACAACAAATTTATGGATCGCGATTGTCGTGGAGAGAAGCCGGATTAAAAATAGTAAAAAATAAGATATGGTATTTCGACCGTAATTATAGAAATAGTAAAGAAATTGCCCGGTTTGCAGTAGCCATTTCAAAATCAAAATATTTTGAAGATAAGCAGGATTTGGTTGAACCGGTATTACCTACAGCGTCGTCTCCATTACCGGCAATTGTAAAATGTAAAGATGAAGAGACGGAGTTAGAGTGGATAGTAGAGGCTGCAATAAGAATGTCTGGAAATCAAAGTATTGCAATTTTAGTCAGAAATCGCGAACTAGTTAATTTAGTAGAGAAAAAGCTGCGAACAAAAAAGATTATTCCGCAAACTTTGAAAAATCGGATGGAAATATTGGATTTAAACGCAAAAATCTCAATAGGAACTTTTCATTCAGCTAAGGGCTTAGAATTCGATATGGTATTTTTACCTTTTTGTTCCATGAAATATCTGCCATCGAAAGAAAGAGTTTTGGCAAATGAGAGTAGAGATGAAGCTCTAAAGGAAGAAGCAAAATTATTATATGTAGCCATAACAAGAGCGAAAAGGGGATTAATATTATCGTATACTGAGGAAAAAACAGAACTGTTGTTAGAAGTGGATGAATCGTTGTATGATGAGAGGAAATTAAAATGATAGTTGAAATATATGAAGAAATTAGAAAAAGAAACATAACTAGATTGTGTCATTTTGTTCATACAAATATACTTTTACATATATTGAATAATAATGAGGGTGTTAAAGCTGTTGATTTTATAAATGAAGATATTTTGCTTCAAAATGATAAATTACGTTTGGATAAAAAAACGGATTATATTAATTGTTCTGTCCAATATCCTAATTGGTGGTATTTACGTAGAGTAAAAGATAATAACCCTATATTTTCTGATTGGGCAATCCTGTTTATTGATCCTATAGTTGCGACTATTGAAACAACACAATTTTGTAAGGTTAATGCAGCCACTCGCTATGGCGAATATATTTATAAAGGGGCAGAGGCATTTCGAGAAATGTTTTCAGCAAATGTAGGAAAACAAAATAGGACAATAGACATGTTACAAAATGCACCTACGGATGATCAAGCAGAAGTGTTAGTTTATGAGAGTATTCCGGTATCCATGATTAAAGGAATTGTATTTGAAAATGAGAAAATTGCAAGACAAAAAATAGTCGAATGGAAGGTAATGGGATTCCCTAAAATAGATGTATTTATTTCACCAGAATTGTTTGATGTATCAACAAGTGGAAAAATAAGATGTGGAGTAGAACCAGTAGTAAAACCGTACAGGGAGGAAGAAAATGAGTTGTTCTAAAAAGGAAAAATATACAGGGGCATTAATTGGAGCAGCAATAGGTGATGCATTGGGATGGCCGAATGAACAAAACAGTAAAAATATTAGAAAGAATAGAAATAGTATAAAAACATATGTGGAGTGGAATCGTCGTGCAGGTGGAAAATACTGGCCGCATGAGGAAAAAATTTGTGCGGGTGAATATAGTGATGATACACAATTAATTATTGCTACAGCTAGAAGTTTGTTAAGAGGACGACAGTGGAGTGATTTTTTTCGCCAAGCAGAATTACCAGCATGGTTGAAGTATGAAAGAGGAGGTGGCGGAGCGACCAAGAGGGCTGCACAAAAGTGGGCCAACAATATATCTCCGTGGGATGAGAAAACCAATTCGCCGCTAGAAATAAAGGATTACTTTATGGCTGGTGGAAATGGAGTTGCAATGAGAATCGCTCCACATATATTTAAGAATGAAGAAAATATTGAAAAAATCATGGCACAGGTTGTTTTAAATGGAATGTATACTCATGGACATCCGCGAGCATTAATAGGAGCTATGTTATATGCAATGGCAGTGAGAACATTGATGCAACAGGATGGAGTATTAAGTTATGGAGAATTGATAGATGTATTAATAGAAGAGAGACAATGGAGAGAGTTGCCAGAAGTGAATAATATTGCTATATGGAAAGGTGTAGCTGAAAGATATGCGCAATATGATTATGATCAAATATGGAATGAATGTGTATTAGAAACGATAGATTATTTAAAAATAGCAAAAGAAGCGTTAAGTCAAGGTATTTTGGATTTAGGAGATGATACTCTTCAAAAATTGGGATGTTATAATTCGAGAATTAATGGCGCGGGGAATATTTCGGCGGTAATTTCAATCTATTTGTTTTCTAAGTATGCGGATGATCCTACAATGGCAATATACGAGACTGCTAATTTAAGTAATGCGGATACGGATACATTGGCGTCAATGGTTGGTGGATTGGTGGGAGCTCTAAACGGCAGAGATTGGATTCCGATAGAGCTAAGAGGAGTACAAGATTATTCATTATTTGAATACCTTGTAGAGCAAATGTTGGATGAAAAGTGCGATTTTCTCAATAGTGATAAACAATATAAGCTATTTAATAATGAGAAAATGGCGACATTGGAAATAGGAGAAAGTATAGAGTGTCTTCCGTTTGGAGAGATAACACTAAAGGAGATTAGAGAAGATAAACCGAAACGAGCAGACATGTATGTAAAGGTATGTGTATGGAAAACGGCATACGGACAAACAATTTTCTCGAAGAAGATAGGGAAAAAAGCGTTAAATTTAGAACAGTCTATGCAGCAGGCAGTAGAGGAAAAACATAGTTCAGAAATTTTGCTTACGGTACAAAAATTACGAGACATAAAAAAAATTTTGATTAAAGTATCTGATGCAAATGATTTTGTTGAAATTATATGTGAGATTATGCAAATGAAGAGGGACAATGTCATTTTAAAAGAGCAAATTGATGATATGAAATCAAAGTGGAAACAGTATAAGATGACAAAGAAACAGATTGTAAATATATACGAGCTATTATAATCATCATTGATGGGAGTATCTCAAAGTTTGTGTAAACCTTCAAACTGATGTAAGATAAAATTACTCAGTTTGGATAAAAAGGATTGTGGTGTACAATGCGAAATGAGCAGATCCAATCAGTTTTACATTATGCTGGAACTACTGAATGAGGGAGCAATAACTATGGATGACTTGGAAGATTTTAGCGAAGATTTGCAAGAGACAATGAAACATTTTTTCAATAGATAAAAACAGGAGGTATGTCAATATGCGTGATTCAATAGAAAACATATCACAACTTCAGAAAAAGTTGAATGACCTGCAACTGGAAAACCAGATATTGAAAAATATATTGAATAAAGCAGGATTGTCATACCATAAAGAATTATCGATGTTTAGGCAAAGTGATAGTAAAGAAGCTTTTGATCCGGAACAAGGCAAAAGAATCCTTCATCCACAGGTAATAACAGAAAATATGGCAAACCAGTTTTTTGGAATGTTTTGGGGCAGACAGGACGTTTATGCTAAACGTAGTGTTAACAAAGAAACTGGCAAGGCAGCATACTATCCGCAGTGTAATAATTTCTGGACAAGTGTATGTCATAGGAAGATAAAAGATGGAATTAATTGCAAAGATTGTAAGAGCCGTTCTTATAAGCCAATAACAAAATACGATATATTAAATCATTTGAAGGGAAATGCTTATAATGCATCTGATGTAATAGGCGTTTATCCTCTTTTTAATAATGGAACATGCAGGTTTATGGTATTTGATTTTGATAATCATGATAAAGGGGCAGAGGAAAAAGATTTTGCAAATGTTGATGATACATGGATTGAAGAAGTTGAGGCAATGAGAGAAATTTGTGTGTTGAATGGAATAGATCCATTAGTGGAACGTTCGAGGTCTGGCAAAGGTGCACATATATGGATATTCTTTGATAAACAGATAGCTGCTTCATTGGTAAGAAAATTTGGATTTGCATTGCTTGATAAGGGTGCAGAACAGGTTAATTTAAAATCTTTTAAATATTATGACAGAATGTTACCTGCGCAGGATTCATTACAGGATAATAGTGCGCTTGGCAATCTGATTGCATTACCATTGCAGGGGAAAGCTTTACAGGATGGAAATAGTGCGTTTATTGATGGCAAATGGAATGCATATCCTGATCAATGGAGAATATTATTTAGCAAGCCAAGATTATCACAGGAATTTTTAGAAGAAAAAATAAAAGAATGGTCAAATTCTATTGATGATATTGTCGCAGATGATGACGAAAGTGATAGGGAAAAACCATGGAATAGAATGCAGCATTTTAATAAAAATGATGTAGATGGGAAGATACATATTACATTATCAAATGGAATATATGTGGACAATACGAATTTGAAAGCTTCTATTCAGAATAAAATCCGTAGAATGGCAGCAATCAGTAATCCGATTTTCTATAAAAATCAGGCAATAGGAACATCAAATTATGATACTCCAAGATGGATTTATCTAGGAAAAGACCATCTCAGTGGATATATACAGATACCAAGAGGGCTGCAGGATGAACTTCTGAAACTGGCAAGGCAGGCAGATATTGATTATGAAGTTGAGGATGAGCATCAGCAGGGAAGAAATATTAATGTGGATTTTATAGGTGAACTGCATCCTGAACAGGATCAGGCATTAAAAGAGCTGATGAAATACGATAACGGAATACTTCATGCTGCAACTGCATTTGGTAAAACTGTGGTTAGCAGTGCGATAATTGCACAAAAGAAAGTGAATACATTGATTATATTGGAATCATCAGCATTGATAGAGCAGTGGAAAGAGGCATTGGGGGAATTCTTAAATATTAATGAGGAACTTCCAACCTATGAAACTAAGACAGGGAGAGTACGGAAAAGAAAAAGTCTGATTGGAACATTGCAGGGAGCACATGATTCAATGACTGGAATTATAGATATTGCTATGGCAGGTTCATTGTGCAAAAAGGGTGAGTATCATAAGATGTTGAATGAATATGAACTCGTGCTGGTTGATGAATGTCATCATTCTGCATCTGAAACAATAGCAAGTGTTTTAAAAGAAGTGAAAGCAAAGTATGTGTATGGTGTGACAGCAACTCCGAAAAGAGGAGATGGACTGGAAAAAATCAATTATATGCTAATCGGACCTATAAGATATAGTTATACTGCAAAGGAAAAGGCAAAAGATCAGGGGATACAGCATCTTGTTTATCCACGCTTTATCAGGACTGTACCGCCAAGAGGTGTGATAACAGGAAAGATGCATCCTAATGAAGCATATGAGATTATTCACAATAATGATGTGAGGGATGAGCAGATTATTGAGGATGTGAAGAACTGTGTATTAGCAGGTCGTACTCCGGTTGTTTTGTCACGATACAAAGATCATTCAGAAAAATTGTACGAGCGATTAAAAAGTTATGCTGATTATGTGTTTCTTATGACTGGTAATAATTCTAAAAAGGAACATAGGAAAATTCTTGAGCAGATGTGTCAGGTTAATAATGATGAGTCTATGATATTAGTAGCGACAGGTTCTTTGGTAGGAGAAGGCTTTGATTTTCCAAGACTGGATACACTTTTTATGGCAACACCTGTATCATTCCGTGGGGTAGTTGAACAGTATGCAGGACGATTGAATCGTGATTATGCAGGTAAAGAAAATGTGATAATATATGATTATGTGGATAATCATATCCCAATGTTTGATAATATGTATATGAAGCGGCTCAAAGCATATAAACAGATTGGCTACGAGCTTTCTAGTGGTTTGAAGTCTGATAAACAGGTGGTTAATGCAATATATGAGGGAGATAATTATATAGAAGTTTTCCATAATGATTTGCATGATGCTAATAAAAATATAATCATTTCCAGTCCTGCCATCAGCGGACAAAAAGTTTATGAATTAATCGGCATGCTAAAGGAAAAACAGGAGGCAGGAGTTCAGATTACAATAGTTACATGGACTTACGATTCATATGGATTTGGTGATACAGCATATTGGATGCAGCTGCATGAAGATATGCGTAAAGCTGGCTTTTATATAAAAACAGTAGAAGAATATTGCGACCGGTTTGCGGTTATTGACCAGGAAGTAGTATGGTATGGAAATATTAATCTGCTGGCGAAGGATAAAGTTGATGACAGTATTATGAGAGTCATGAGTAAAGAGATAGCAGGTGAATTGATGGAGATCACATTTGGAGATAATGATAGAGAAGGAAGGTGAAATGTAAATGACTCAACAAGAATTTAAAGAAATATTACATAAAAAGGAAACAGATACAGTTGAATTTAAGTCTTGGATAAATGCAAGAAATATGAAAGAAATTATATCGCTTGCGGTTGATGAATTGATAGCATTTGCAAATAGCAAGGGCGGAACTGTTTATTTTGGAGTAGAAGATAATCCGGTTGTGGTTACAGGATGTGATAGAAACTATGATGGACAACGAATTATAGAGGGAATTTATGATAGAACCGTTCCACCACTATTCACCGAAATATCAGATTTCGAGTATGAGGGAAAGCTTGTTATTGCAATAACAGTCAAAGCGGATGGAAAGACATATACAACTACAGACGGCAGATGTCTGAAACGATTGGGGAGAAATTCAAAGCCTGCATATCCTGATGAATTAAGTGCTGTATATTCTTCTGTGCAGAATCCTGATTTTTCAGGAAGAATTATTGGAGAGAGTACTCTGGATGATGTAAATAAACTGGAAGTGTACAGCTTAAAGGAAAAGCTGAGAGTCAGAGATTCTAAATCTACATTGCCGGATTTGGAGGATATTGAGTTTTTAAGAGATTTACAACTTGTAAAATATGATGGAGATGTAGAAAGACTGACGATTGCTGGGTTACTGTTCGTTGGAAAAGAATCATCTATTCAAAGATTGTTACCGCAGGCGGAAGTTATATACCTACACTATTCAGCCGATAATTTGGAGGAATATGATGCAAGGCTAGATTTGAAGTTGCCGTTGATAAGCGTTATAGACAAGTTGACAGAGCGGGTACAGGCATACAGTAAGATAGAGAATATTCAGGTAGGATTATTCAGACTTGAAGTTGAGGATTTTCCTGAAAGGGTATTTCAGGAAGCATTGCTTAATGCGTTGTCTCATAGAGACTACCAGAGTAATGCTGCGGTTTATGTAAAACAATATCCGGATCGAATAGTTATTGAAAATCCAGGCGGATTCCTTGATGGAATTACAGAGGATAATATTATAACTCATCCATCGATTCCTAGAAATAAACTAATAGCGGAGACACTTCAAAATTTGAAGTATGTCCAGAGGACAGGTCAGGGAGTAGATATTATTTATAAGGACATGGTTTCAATGGGTAAGCCATATCCAAGATATAGATCATTTAATGATGCAGTTTCGCTTACAATATTTAGTGCAATAGATAATACTGAATTTGTTAAGTTTATTACAGAAGTACAAGATAAAAATAGTAAAATTATGTCTTTGGCTGAGATGATGATATTAAGAGATCTTTTAGATAACAGAAAGGAACAGTTATCAGAGTTGTCGAGAAAAGTCCAAAAATCTCTAGATGAAACGAAAAAATCATGTAATGAACTGATTAATAGTGGATTAATAGAGATTGTTGGAAAGGAATACATGCTGACAGCTAAGGTTTATGAAGCATTAAAGTCAGATGTGGAATATACAAGAGATAAAACTGTTCAGTATATCAAGGCTAAAAATATGATTTTAGAGTATTTACAGACGAATGACCAGATAACATCTGCTAAAATACAGGAAATGTGTGGATTTACTAAACAACAGGCAAGAAGTGTTATTGACAAGATGAGAAGTGAGAAGTTAATTAGCTTAAATGGCAAAGGCCCGGCAGCTAGATATGTTATATTTGATGGATTGAGTGATAATTGAGTTTTGGGTAAAATAAAACTCAATAGAAAACTCAATTAAAACTTGTTATAAAACACAGACATATGAACAGATACAATGATAATTATTTATTAAGCCGTCGCTGGACATTTATTTGGATAATGAAAATTTTTTGTTGATGTGCGTGACATTGCAATAAATTCAGAATGATATCTCTTGACCAAGGAATAAATACATATATTTTTTGGTCAAGAATAGCCAAGAGTTTAGTCGAGTGCAAAGCATTGGCAAGATTAATGTCACAAGCAAGATGGTATATTATCAATCTATGTTAATGCTTCGAGTTTCTTTCGAGTTATCTCAGAGAAAAACTCGAAAGAAAGCCGGAGAATAATTTAAGGTATAGAGATGTTATGCAAATTTAGTTGAATTCATTCATAGCATCCACATAATCCTGTAATCCATTAGGTTTACAAGCCAATTCAGCATACAGCAGAGGATTGTTGATTACTGTTCACACGTTCAGGTTTTAATGCTAGAAATTATGTGAAATGCAGTAACTAAAAAACAGGATTGGAAATGATTAACTTCATTTTCAATCCTGTCAAGGGTTATCCACAAGAAAAATTTTTTCATTTTCGGCACTTTTATAATGGCTTATGAAGGGGTGTGAACTGTAACACGGCATTAGTTGAGGTGCAGCAACCTCTTCTAATGCTAATTGAAAATTAGGGAAAGAAGTGTTATAATATATACGAAAGATAATGTATATTATTTGAACGAAGAATGTTAATGATAAATTATAATAAATTGATGAAGAAGTTGGATGATAAAGGTATAACACTTATGTTATAAGGCAAAAAGGATATATGCCAGCTTTTACAATGCCAGCCACAGGACATAATTGATTGGAAAGTAGAGTTAAACCCAGAGTTATCTTATGAAAATCGCTACAAAAATGCAAAATAATAGCATATAAAGAAACGACGATTTCATCCGAAAATTTAAAGGAGGTATGACCTATGACAGCATTAAGACAGAGTGCAACAATGGAACTGGAAAAAATACCAGAAGATAAGCTATCCTTTGTAATTCAGATTATGCAGGGTGTAAATGGATTATATAATGATTCTAATAAGGAAAGGAAAGATGCTTTTGCAAGATTAGAGCAGTTACGCAAAAAGGGGACTGTTACCGATGATGATGCAGAATTAGCATCTTACAGGGAAGATAAATATGGTAGGTAAAATTCTGATTGATACCAATGTATTACTTGCTTATCTTCTTGAAAGAGAACCATTCTTTGAGGATTGCTTACAAATGGAATGTGCAAAAAGTTATGGAGCAGAATATATTGTGACAAGAAATGTATCGGATTATTCAGTATCAGACATAAAGGCAATTCTGCCAAGTGAATACTTAGGACTATAATAAACAAAGCACCAACGGAAAGAAGCATATCTTTCTGAAGGTGCTTATTTTAATCCTGCTGCTTGTTATGAATTTTATCAACAGCTTTTTCTAATTCTGTTGTCTGCCAGCGTTTGCGGATGAAGTCGATATCCAGCAATTGCAAGTGTTCAAAGTGCCACTGTATCACAGAAAAATAGTAAACGCTCCATCCCATGTACCTTGACTTTTAAAAGACCGCTAATCACGGTCTTTTTGTTTTCTGATATATGCTGGCAGCTTTGGTGACCATGGAAGAAGGTCTTCCAGAAATGAACGATCCGTATCATCCATATGTGCCGGTATCTGGGTCAGCAGATATTCAAAGTACTCATATGGCTTTAAGTTATTAGCTTTAGCTGTCTCTGCTATGCTGTATAGTAAGCGCTACATAATCCCCCGTAGTGTAATGTTTCAATTCCTGACGTAAAATTAGGACAGTTGGAGCATTATACTCTAAGTTTTGATCAGAACCGCAAAAGTTGTAGCATTTCACTTCAAACTATTATCAGACTTTTGCATCATTTTACTCCAAATAAATTTTCGGAGGATTTGATTATGAAGAAATCTGAGCGAGACAGATATTGGACTGATGGCAATAGTGTGGGATACATATGAACTTGATCCATACAGTAATTCATTGTTTCTTTTTTGTGGGAAACGCTGTGACAGACTGAAGGCTCTGCACTTTGATAAAGATGGATTTGTGCTTTATTACAAGAGACTTGATTCAGGAAGATTTCAATGGCCGCGAAATCCTGATGAAGTGAAAAATATTACCAGACAGGAATTCAGGTGGTTAATGGAGGGACTTTCGATAAGCCAGACCAAAGCAATAAAACCGACGCCTCCCAAGAAGCCCTAAATGTGCGATAAATCCGCATATATACTGGCTTTGCAGATACATTTATGGTATAATAAATATATCATTTGGAGGTGTCATACCATGAATCAGACTGCTTTATCGTCAGAATTAAATGGAAAACTATCTTAAAGATGGAAGATGCTCAATAAGCAATAATGCAGCCGAACGAGCTGTCAAAAGCTATGTTATGGGAAGAAAGAACTTTTTATTCCACGACACAGTAAAGGGAGCAACTGCAAGTGCTATAGTATATACGCTTGCGGAAACAGCAAAGGTTAATGGATTAAACATCCGTCTTTATCTGGAAACGGTCATGACAAAGATGCTGGACTACAAAAATGAGCTCGAAAGCATACTTGAAGACCTTATGCCATGGTCAGAGATGATGCATGGAACATGTAGCCTTAATAACCATTCAGAAATCTGATTTCTATATAAAATGAGACTGTATGAATCATACGGGTGATTATGTAGCGCTTACGCTTATAGTATTACCGGTACAGATATTCAGATAAAAATGTTTGATGACCATATAGTAGTTGAAAGCCCAGGAAAACTTCCGGGACTTGTAAGAGCAGACAATATACGATTCACACATTTTTCAAGAAACCCTAAGATTGCAGAGTTTTTAAAGAACTATAAATTTGTAAAAGAATTTGGCGAAGGTGTTAATCGTATGTGTAATGAGTTGGAGCAGGTGGGACTAAAAGATCC
>ERZ780177.2208-NODE-2208-length-16556-cov-5.276263_pt1 | contig 16556 bp, 17 predicted proteins | sample MGYA00510973_ERZ780177 | MGnify/ENA primary metagenome ERZ780177 (study PRJEB29588, sample SAMEA2144396) | human gut metagenome | biome: human gut; feature: human-associated habitat; material: faeces | place: Denmark | collected 2008/2010 ...
ATGTTGATTCGCTTAAGCGTGCTGTGTCGTATGATGCAAAGTGTTTGGCAAAGGGGTGTCCTACGGTGATTTTGGATGTGCAGGCGTGATGGATTATCATAGTTGTAATGGTCGTAAGCGTTTTTATATAGGTGGTAGCATGGTTGAGAGTACATGTCGTATACATCGTATGCGTGTGGGTCATTATGCGTCTTGGTGTAGTGACTCGGATTGTGTGGGGTTGTTTGATTTTGTGATGGCGCATTATGCTGATGATGTTGCTTTAGTGCGGTTGAATTTGTGGGATGACAGGGGTGAGAAATGAAGAGCGGTGATGACCGTACTAATTGGTTTGATGACGGTGTTTTGGATGATGACCGTGTGCGCCGTGTCATTCGTGGCCGTCGGCGTAACCTGCACTTGCGGGAGTATAACCGTGGTGAGGGCGATTGGGAAACGTTTTGCCGTGCTATAGCATTGCTTAAGGATTTTTATAAGCCTCAGGGTGGTCAAGTGGCGTTTGCCGACAGTATCGAACATGCGGCGGACATTTGTCTGAGCATCTCGCCTCATTCGTCAATGTACGCCGCGTTATCACGAACGCAGGGTATTGAAATGTTGTCCGGGCTTATTTACTGTCCGGCAATGGTGGCGTGGTGTGCTGTCTGCCGCGTCGAGGGCGCAACCTGCTATGAGATGTGCAGGACTTGGGGGGGTGATGGGTTCGCTCAGACTATCATCAAAATTGCGTGTCTCCGTTTTGACAGTCTGACCGACGCACGGTATACTGATGAAGACATTGCAAGAATGTCACAGCAGCAACAACATCAAGAAAAGGTGGCATGATTATGGCATATATTAAGCGAGCCAAGCATTATAGTATTGTGCGCGGTGTCACGCGCGGCGAAAACGGCGAACTTGTGGACGCCGAGGTGGTCGTAGACGGCGCGTGCCGCACGCCTGACATGGCAATGAAAAAAGCCCGCAAGATTAACAAGGACATGCTTCCCATGTCAGCCGAATATCATGCGCAGGCGACGCGCATGGACGAGGCAATCTATTGGGCTAATTGCGAATTTGGGGATGATGCCATCATCGATTATCCGGGGTCGGTCAACGGCAACGTGGTTGAAGATGATATCATTTCCGAGGAAGAATAATCACTGACCCTATAAGGAAAGGCAACGATAATCATGGCTGACAACGAACTGACCGTAACGAACGGCAGCAATTTTTCTGCAAACGGCGCTAACGCCGTATCCCATTTCTTCAACACTGACACTATGGATGGCAAGATGGCGTTGTATAACGCCATGCAGACCGCCGACAAAGTGGACGAACACCTTAATGAACCACTGCATGTCACTAACGTGCTTGCTCAGGCTATTGAGGTTGCTAATCAGGAGACGGGTGAAATCAACTCCTCTACCCGTGTTGTCATTCACGCGGAGGAGGGTGACTTCGCTGCCGCCTCCCCCACGTTGGCGCACGCTTTTGGCAACCTGTTCGCCATCTTCGGCACACCGGACACGTGGGAGCATCCACTCGTTCTCAAGGTGGTGGAAAAGAAGAGCCGTCGTGGCTATAAGTTCTTCGACCTCGAACTAGTGTCGGAAAACAAGCGCAAGTAACGTGAATGTCCACGTCATGTGATAGCATGGTAATGTCCCTATAGGGATGTTGCCGCCAGACTCACCCCCCGTCGTTTTCCATCCTTACGGCGGGGGGTGTTTTGCACTCATAAGAGGAGGGGCCGTGGCAAAACGCAAAACCAACCGACGCGCCAACAATCTGAAACGCAACGCCGCCATCAGGTCGGCACAGGTACGCCGAGAGCAAGCAGTCAGGGATTACAGTACCGGACACCTCCCCAAACAAATCACCGAAACGTTTCTGGGAAAACTCAGCGCCCAACAACTCGAACAGGTTGCACGCCGCATCGGGCAGGAATTCGGGGAACAACAGCAGGCCCTGAGGGCCCGGGACAACGAGCCGTATCAGGTTGTCCCGGATGTGCATATTACGAAACTCGATAGGGAACTGGCGGCACGTCCGTTGATTACCGACGCGGAAATCGCCGCCGCCCCGTCGAAACGTCGGAAAACATTACGACAGCAACGGCGCCGCCGTATCGAGGCACGGCGGAAAATCAAACGCGCCCGACAATTCGACGCATTGAGCATGGCCGACTACACCGTGGGCGAAATGCGTGAGATGGAACGCGCTGGAGAATCCCCGTTTGATGTGTTGGGCACTCATACGGTCGGCGGTTCGGCGCGTGACGAACTCACACGCAACCGTGCGAACGTGTTCGGGTCGGAGCGTGGCATGAGCCACGCGCGTATGATGATACGAGAGGGAAGCAGGAGGAAACTTGAACGGGAGATACTCGAATACGCCGGGCTTATAGGACGCGCGCCATTACATGCAGGTACTGGAAAGATTCCCGAGAACGAGGGGGTTGCGGATTTTGATAGGGTCGAACAACAACTTGAAGCATTCGACTCCAATGTCGCCCGAAAATTCGCGTCTTTATCGAACCGTCAAAAACGATGGCTGATAAACAACACGAATTTTAGCACCGTGGTACGGGAGGCTACATGGTATAACGATAAGACACATAAATGGGAGACGAAGGCGGACGCGGGTGATGTAGAGACGCGACTTGATGAATGGATGGTCAACGCGGCACGACACTAAAAAGGATGGAATCATGAAAGAGCGTCGAACGGCGGCAACAGACGGCGCAACGCTATTGACGGATGACGGCATGGAACCATTGACGGGGAACGCCGTTATCCGTCTCACCATGCTCGATCATCACACGCGCGTATGGTGTGCCCACGGATGGCAGGACATCAAGCCCATAGCCGCCGAACTGCTGAAACGACTCCCCGTGCAGTCGAACCCAGCCAAGGACGGCGTGTGGGGCACGTTCAATATTCGCGGCCACTTCTACAGTTTTCGTGTGCGTATGGGCGGTATCACCGTGGATTTTGTGGACGTGCGCAATATCACGCGCGACGATGGCTTGAATGTTTCACGTGAAACATTCGGCGGCGCGGATGACTTGGAAACCACGTGGAATATCGCGCAGGAATGCGCCGCACTGCATCTCAAGGGCACTACGATAGCGTCAATGGCAATGACCGACTACATCGACGGGGATTACGCCGGATTCAAACGTCATTTTCCGCCATTGGACAAAGATGTTTATCACCGTATGCGCCCCGCCTACTATGGGGCGATAGTATACAGCAAGCCGGGCGAATACCGGGATTGCCGAAGCTGGGACGTGAACAGCCTCTACCCGAGTATCATGCGAGATGCGCCCATGCCGACAGGCTCCCCCATATGGTACGACGGGAAGTATCAACATGACGATGACTATCCGCTCCATATCGATGTCATTGCGTTTGACGCAAGGTTGAAGGCGGGAAAAACGGCGACGCTCACCAATATCCTACCCGTATGGGGGTATGAGGGCGAACGTCTGGACAGTACGTTAGGCGTCGTGACCATGCCCGTCACGGATGTGGATTGGGAAACACTGACCGAAAACTATGACGTGCACGTGTGGGAGTACGTGGGCGGCTGGAAGTTCCGCGAATCACACGGACTCTACTGCACATACGTGGACAAATGGTTCCACGTGAAACAAACGGAAACCGGGGAGCGCAGGCAGATGGCGAAACTGTTGCTGAACTCGCTGGTGGGAAAATTCGGGGCCTCGCTGTACCGGCCCATGTTGCATCCAAAACCGTCTATGGACGGTGGCGTGGATTTTACCGTGGACAAACCAGAGTCAGCCAACAGTCTGGCATGGTTGCCAACCGCCGCATATGTCAACGCCTACGGGAGGCGAATACTATCCCGCGCAATGAACGCGAACGCCGACCGCGTACTCTACGCCGATACCGACGGCATGACACTGGAAGGGCCGGACGCGCCCGCAGGTATCGAAACGGATGACAGGAAACTAGGCGCGTGGAAAAACGACCACACCTATGACAGGCTCCGTATCCTCGGCAATCGCAAATATTGCGGCGTGGAAACGAACGGCGACACGGTAATGCGTTTGAGCGGCGTACATCGAGCCGCCCCCATCCCCTATGATGAGTTTATACCCGGTTCACGCCATATCAATGATGACGGCCATGCTTTTATGCTATAATATCCGGTAGCGGGGTGTGCGTCCCAAGTCGATTCGATGGCCCGACCGGCAGGCAAATCGGTAAGGCGATATGGTCGGATGTAGACGTGCGTAGCCAACGCCCAGCGACGGCGAGGGAACCCGCACAGCCTAGCAAACCGGCATGGCGGCGTGATTGCCGTCATGCCACTTACTTTAAGAGGTGATTATGGACGACACCGGAACCGATGAACCGGAAACCACGCCCGATACCGAGCCGGACACCAAGCCGACCGACGACAATACGCCGAACCCGGAGCCTGAAACGCAGGACAATGGCGAACCGGAGGACGCGGGCGACGATAAGGACGCCGACATGGCCAACCGGTTGAGCGCCTTGGAAGCGACCGTGGCGGAACTATCCAAAACCATTGAGGCAATGCGCGACGCCGCCGCGGACCACGTGCTCAACGACGGCCCGGACGATAATACGACGCCGGAATCGGCTGAAATGGCCGACGATGACTACAACGGTACTTACAGTACATTCGATGACCTGTTTGAAGACTGACAGTCAGGAAGGAAATGATTATCATGCCAACCACTCCAGTGGTGACGCCGAAACAGCAACTGCGCCCGCTCACCGAATTCAACAACGCGCAGATTCTCAACATGATTCGCAATGAGGCGTCTCCCGAGTATCAGCGGCGTATGCCCTCGGCCACTCAGATGAACATGGACAGGCAGATGGCCACCCTCATGTCCAGCACCCAGCTTAAGAACGAGTTTTACTCGGCCTTGGTGAACCGTATCGGCGGAATCTACGTGAATACGTGGCGTTGGAACAACCCGCTGAGCGTGTTCCAGCGTGCATCTCAGGCGTATGGCGACACGTGGCAGGAAATCGCCGTAGGTATGCCGCTCGCACAGGTGTACGACCCGGACGCGGAATACTTGGGCGCGGACAATTTCCGCAAGTGGAAAATCGACGTGGATAGCCTCTATCACCGTCTTGACTTTACCCACTTCTACCCTGCCACCACGGAGGATAAGACACTCCAGCGTGCTTTCACCTCCGAAACCGGTCTGGCCTCGCTCACCTCGCAGATTCTCACCTCCTGCTATAATGCGGCTGAGGTTGACTTGTTCGAGGCCATGTGCCACCAGTTCGTCGAGTATGCGAAGCTGGGCGGCTATTGGCGCGTCCACATGGGGCATGACCTTAACGACATGGGTTCGACGGAAACCGACGCGCGCGACATGTTGCGCCAGATTCGCGCATGGGCGGACACGCTGAAGTTTGTCAGCACCCGATACAATGCGCGTCACATGCCGACGTTTGCCCGCCCCGACGAACTCGTACTGTTCTGCTCCCCCGAAGTCAAGTCCGCGCTTGACGTGCAGGGTCTGGCCACGGTGTTCCAGCGTACGGACGCGGAGCCGACCATCGACCGTATTATCGTCATTCCGCAGGACAGGTTCGGCATTGATGGCGTGCAAGCCATCCTGACCACGGACAAATTCCTGATTGATATCCCTGTTGTCAATGAGATGACCCAGCAGATCAATCCGGTCAATATCAATTCGGTGAACCATTATCTGCATGTCCAGCACATTATCTCGGTGTCTGGTTTCGCCCCTGCCGTCATGTTCTGGACTGGCGCGGGTTCCACTTCCAAGGTGGTGGCTCCTACCGGTACGACGGCCAAGACGCCGACCTTCCAGCTTAAACTCGCCATGTACGGCGGTGGTACGACCACCCCGGAAAACGTGGCGCGTGGCGGCGCGGTACAGGTCACAGCCGACACGACCATTGGCAATGACGGCACGGCCACGTTCCGTTCGAATGCGGTTGAGTACGCCATCGGTGACACCGCCAAGCCGCTGAGCGATTACACGTACGTTTCGCCCACCGGCGTACTGGTGGTCGGCCTTGACGAGCCGAACACCACCATCCCGGTCACCGCAACCGCGTTGTATACGAATCCGGCGACGCCGGAGGTGCCGGGCACCGTGTCAGCCGCTCTGGACGTGCCGGTGGTTGGCGAGGGTGTCATCGGATTCAACCCGTCCATCATCGCATCCATTGCCGTAACCGTCCCGAGCACGACCGTTGGCCATACGGCGCAGGCGACCGCCAGGGCGACCATGATTGACGGGCGAACCGCCGACGTTACCATGCAGGCCGCATGGACGTCCGGTACCCCGGGCAACGCCACGGTGTCCGAGTCGGGCCTTGTGACGGGCGCCAAGCAAGGCTCGTCCGACATCACCGCCACATTGTTCGGCGTATCCGGCAAGAAGAGCGTGACAGTGACCGCATGATATAACAAGGGGGAGTGTTTCACGTGAAACACTCCCCTTATTTTTTGTGAAAGGGATAATATGCCGAGAGATATCAACCCTGACGTCGAGGCGACGTTCAACTGGGCGCAATGGACGCCAAACACGTCGTTGAAACTCTGCAACGTGCCGTGGGATAGCAGTTACCGTGACCTGGCCCGGTTCGAGTCACCGCAGAAACAACAGGAATGGTTTGACCGACAGCCCGGTGTTGACAGGGTGCATGGAGTCATGCACATGTTCGGGCAACCCGTGCGCGTCGAACTGCCATTCAACGAGGCGTCCAACTACAACTATGTCGTGGTGTATAACGATTATCCCGACTTGGAGTCGCCGCGATATTGGTATTACTTCATCAACCACGTGGATTACATCAATGCATACACCACTCAGCTCACCGTGCAGTTGGACGTTTGGCAGTCATTCCAGCATGTGCTTAGGTTCGGCTCATGTTATGTGGTGCGAGGCCATATCGGCATTGCCAATGAAAACCAGATGACCGATTATGGCCGCAGTTATCTCGCACTACCCGAAGGGCTGGACACCGGTAGCGAAATGGTGACGGTAAACCAACGGTACAAGTCTCTTATCGGCATGGACGGGAAAAACCTGAATTACGGCGTAATAGTCGTGAGCACGGTGGATTTGTCAGCGGACGCGGGCAGTCAGGAAAAACCGTCTCTCACCACTGCGGGCGGCTCTCTGTTTGAGAACATGGCAAATGGTGCTGAAATACTGTACTTCAAGGACATCCAGTCCATCCGAGTGTTTATGGGTGTTGGCTCTGCTTTTTCATGGATAACACAGGGTATTGTGAACATGTATATGATACCCTCTTTAGACGATGACTTTCTTAAGCAATCCGGCTATGTCGTGGATAAGCTATTTGGGAGAACACTCCCCCCGGAATTAAACGATCGTATCTACCGTTTCCCCCAGTCGGCCACAAATGCGCCCAGCAGATATGAAGACATTATCACCATTAATGATTTTCGTGATAATTTCAATATCCCCAAACGTTACAAAAACCTTAAAAAACTCAAATGCTACCCCTATTCCACCGTCGAATGCACTTGCTTGAACGGTACGAATATCACCTATAGGCCCGAAAACATCCAAAGCGATAATCTGGTTATCAGAGAGGTGCATAATTACGCACCCAATGGCGCGCGCTTGAACTTTTACCCGGTTGGGTACAATAAGGCGGGCGCAAGCGAGATTGCTCCTCTTGATAAAAACAATGGGTTGCCCATTGATAACGGAGAAATGTTGGACGCCGCGTTTGGTATCAGCAATTTCCCTCAATTTGTGATAGTCAACAATGGCGCCCAGTTGGCAATGGCAAACAGTGCCTACACTCGCGCCTATAATCAGCAGTCAGCTGACTGGACATATCAAAAAGCGCGGATGGGCATTAGTCAGTCCCTTGCGGCCACGGCCATGCAAAACCAGTACAATACCCAAGCCAACAAACTCGCTATCGGCAACCGCAACGCCAATAACGCAATTCAAGCGACAGCCCTTAACACCGGACTGGACAACACGACGTATATCAACAATCAGCGAGCCGACCTCGCACAGCTGAATAACGTGGTCAACGGCGTGGTCGGGGTGGCAGGCAACGCCGCTTCAGGCAATGTCGGGGGCGCGGTGTCGGCATTGGGCGGTGCGGTCATGAATGGCGTCAACACCGAAGCGAACCGCAGTATCAACAATACCGCCGCCCAACTTTCCACCGCCAATTCACTGAGCACCAACGCGGCCACAACAAGTCAAGCCAACACATACGGCTCTCAGACCACAGCGCTTTCAAACCAGTTGGCCCAAAATATGGCGGATATGAACGCGGATTACGCGCAACGTTCCGCGTTTGGCGACTACCAAAACACCATCGCCGGGATCAATGCGCAAGTCCAGCAAATGCAGTTGACGCCCCCTACCACGTCCGGCGCCATCGGCGGAGACGGATTCAATCTTGCAAACGGCATTGTCGGGGTGTTGGTTCGATTCAAGACGTGCGCACCCTCGGCCCTGCGGAGCGTCGGAGAGTACATGTTACGCTACGGGTATTTTGTCCAGCGTTTCATCACGCCGCCGCAATCGCTGGAATGTATGACCAAGTTCTCATATTGGCAAATGCAGGAATGCTATGTGCGAGGTGATTTGCCCGAGCAGTATCGGCAGACCATCAAGGGCGTGTTCGAGTCCGGGACTACCATATGGACCAACCCGGATGATATCGGCGTGACCGATTGGGCGGATAATGATCCACTGCCGGGCATCAGCTATGAGTGATATGATGGCGGTATGAGCAGGTCTAGAAAAAATCGGGTCGGGGGCGCGTTGCACCCGCGTGGAAACTACGCGAAGGCGCGCGCCGCCGGCCTTGATGCAATGTACTATCATTTGCTGGAGGAACTGGCGCTGAACCGGTTCAGCTGGCGCGGACTGCCGCCCACCGTGGATGAACGATGGCTGGAAATGTGTCTGTGCGAATACGGTTGCGCGCTGTTTTTCGAGGACAAACGTATCGGCAGGTTCCTCGTAACGCAGGCCGGATATCAAGGCCGGTTGAACGTGTATAACAATCCGACGCGTTTTGAGCCGGTAGGAGTCGACTATCATTACAAGCAACTCAAGGCGGGCACGGAGTGCATCCCCATCTGGGATAATCGTATGCGCATGAGTTTCAAGGATATTCTATGGCAGTACGCACGACGGTTGGCTGACATTGACAAGGCGTATGATGTGAACCTGGAGAGTCTGAAACTGCCGACCATTATCACCGCCGACCCGCGTACCAAGCTGACCGTGCAGAACATGCTACAACAACGGCAGGACGGGCAGGACTATATCGTCGGCTATGATTCGCTTGACCCCGGCAGCATGTTCCAACCGTGGCCCAACACCACCCCGTACCTGCTGGACAAGTTCATCCAGCAGAAAACGCAAGTGACCAATGAGGTACTGGGATATTTGGGTATTCAGTCCAGTGGTACCGAGAAAAAGGAACGGCTCATCTCGGATGAGGTGGCGCAAGCCAATGAGAAAACGGATGTGTTCCGGTTGAGTTTCCTGAAGGCGCGGCAGGCGGCGGCGACGGAAATCAACCGACTGTGGCCATCGCTTGATGTCCGGGTCGAGTATGCGGACGCGCAAAGCTCCGGCGTACCTAACGCGCTGGATTCCAACGCCGGCGGTACGACGGATATCGATATGCCCGCCTCATATGATGCGGGTATCGGAGGTGTATTGTAATGACACAGGATTTCAGCGCCTATGCAATGGAAACGCCCGGAGAGTACACCGAAACCCTCGGCAACCTCATTGACATGGGCTACGACACTGACACTAAACTACATCTCGGCGCCGACTATTACCCGATTTATGATGAGAACCATCGTGCCGAGCTGAACGAGAAAATCGTTCGCCATTACGCGCTTAGGGAGATAGGACAGGAAACCGCGCAACAATTCATCTTCTATCTTGGGATGACGATGGCGGAAATCATGCCGTATTTTAATGAGCGTTATCGGACGCTGGCATTGAAATACGACCCGCTGAACACCGTGGAAATGACCAGTGAAAACACATCCAACACGGTAGCCCAGTCCAGCGGCAAAACCAGCGCGTCTCAGGATAGTTCGACCAAAAGCACGTCGGACGGCACCAGTTCAAGTAGCACCAAGTCCCAGTCATATGATTCTGAGGTTCCGGCAACAGGCGTACAAGGCGACTTCGCTCGGTATGCGACTCACGCCAATCAGGCGCAAGCGGATACGGACGGCAGTAGCCATAGCACGCAAGGCACCACGTCGCAATCGCATAGCACATCCGGCACGGAATGGCAACATGACGCGACAGACGGCAGGAGTTCATCCCACACGTCGGGCCGGTCTCAGTCTGCCATGAGCCTCATTACCGAATATCGCAATGCGATTATCAACGTGGACATGGAAATCGTGCGGAGCCTCGAACCGTGTTTCATGCAGATATGGGGCTCGTATGATACCATTTTCAACAACCACCATAACTATGGGGAATGGGAGTAATCAATCATGTCAGTCAACGCCCTTGTGCCACGCGCCTATCCACTGGTGCGTGTTCCCACGTCGGTTCCGTTCACGTACCGTGACGGGTTGACCACACTCCAATTGATTGAGTGCATCCGGTGTAATCTCGATGGTTTGCAGTCTGACTTCAATACACTCGTCGAGCAGGTCAATAAGTCGATTGCGGACAATAATGCCATAGTCCGGCAAATAGCCGATAACCTGGTGGCGCAAATGGGCGTCCTGCGCGAGGAACTCATCCATCTTATAGAACAATCGCAGTCCACCGGATTGGCGTGGTCTCCGGTATACGGCAGGCAGGACGCCTTGCAAACGGTGCTTGACGGCATGTATGACAATACGCGCAATCACGCCCTATTCTGGAGTGATTACGATAATATGGCATTGGAGGCGTCCGTTTATGACGCGCTGGGATTGACGGCCCGCGAGTATGACCTACGCGCCACCTCTGTGGATAATTGCGTGCCCGGAGATTTTCCGGGACGTTCACAATTCCCCTACGGTAAGAGCATCCCCGAGGGGCAAACCCGCTGATGTGTACCTTACCAAGGACGGCGCCGACGCCAAGTATGTCCGGCGTAACCCGACGGTAGCTGACTTTGAGCACCCGGGAGAGCGGGCATGACCGCCAAGGACATTAAGCCCGGCAGTGGCATCAATATCAGCACGTCCGGCAATCAGGTTACCATCTCATACGTTGGTGACGGATTGGGCGCGGTTGCCCATGATAACACGCTGACCGGCGACGGCACGGAAAAAACCCCGCCGGGGATTGACTCGGGGACGGCCATCAAACCGGTTGACAATGGCTGGACCCCTATCGATTTCAACTACCTTTACACCAATGGGATTTACACGTTTAACCGTAAACCGGCCTACGGGCTTGGTGATGCATGGATAACCGGTGTCGTCCTCGTATTGCGAAGTTACCGGCCGTTAACGCGATTATGCTTCTTCAACCCCCCGGTGTCCGGCAAAAACGTCGCATACCGGCAGTGTGGGGTAACGGAGAACGGCGGCAGACCTTCGGATGATTCGTGGGGGGTCATGGAGGTTTATTGTATGAGGAACATTCGACGGTAATGGTATCGTCTGGGTTATCGAGTAAAATCATTGTGCAGGAGGTATCATAATGGCCAGTATCAATAAAACCCCACACTATAATCTCAGCCAGTTCGGCGACAGCCCGGACGATAAACCGTCATGGCGCGGCGACTACACTGCGGATATGAGCAAAATCGATTCGCAAATGTATCGCAGCGCAACGGACGCGACCACCGCGGCAAGTACCGCCAATACGGCGAAAAGCACGGCGGATAACGCCCTATCATTGGCACAGGCCAATAAGAGTGATATCGCAGGGCAGGAATCATATTTTACCGCGCTCGGCGTGACCTCGGAGCCGACCGCGCAGGCGTTGATGTCCACTATCAACGGCAAGGCGGAAAACACTGCGCTAACCGCATTGCAGGGTGCGGTATCCAAATTGTCCGGAACGGTTGACGGCAAGGCAAACGCCGCCGACGTGTACACAAAAGCGCAGGCCGACACGACGTTTACCAAGCAGGGCGGATACTCAGGCACCGCACAGCAAATCCACACTGAAGCGACAAACGCGACGACAGCGGCGACAAACGCGACGACAGCGGCGACGAACGTACAGGAAGAATTAACCAGCCTGAAAAACTCGGGACAGTCACCAATGGCATTGGTTCAGCGAACCAACGCGCTGACCAATCATTTTTCTAACGTATCATGGTCGGCATATTACTCACCGCTGTCAAAATTCGTCAACATCATGGTGCGTTTCGGTTCGCCAGACGGGCGCTCCAACGCTAACTGTACGTCGAACGTGAACTCCGGCTCACTCACCATCGGGACAATGCCGGAAGGATATCGACCGAACGGCTTTATAAATTCCTATCCGTTCACGTATGGTAATGACTCCGGGCCATGCAATATCAGTATCACCGGAGATGGGGTCATATCTTTCTATTGTCAGGGAACAATCAAGACAAACACTCAGCTGAAACAGACACTGCAACTCTCTTTTTTTGTAGTCTGATACCAACATGACACCCCATGAACATACCCCGTCCGGCAGTCCGGGCGGGGTATACTGCTATGTATGGCAGTTGACTTTAGGACATGGGTGAAACAGACCGAAAACCACTTTTGGGACATGGACGGCAGTTGGGGCCCGCAATGCTGGGACTTGTGGGCAAAATATTGCATGGATGAATACGGGTGTAGTGTTCAGGATTGTATCACCCCGACAGGTTGGGCCGGGGGATTATACACACATCATCCCGTAAGCGCAAGAGTCGGGGAGATTTTCGAGAAAAAAGACAACACATGGAACCCTATGCCCGGCGACGTGGCCATATGGCAGGTCTGCTATCCCAATTATCCGTCAACGCACGTGGCCATTGTCGTTGATGGAATACAGGGCGATTCCATTGACGTGATTACGCAAAACCCCGAGCCAAGCGTGCATAAACCACTCCCATTGCAAAAAGCGTATATCGGATATTTGCACCCGCGCAGAAAACCGGACGGCGGCGACAATGACAGCGGCTCGAACCCTACCGGCTCGAACAACTCGGGTAGCATATCCAGCAGTGACGTGTGGATACAACAACAAGGGGACAACCTCATTTACCATTACCGCGACAACGACAGTGGCGCGGGTGCCATGATTTTCTACAAAGCCACAGCCCAAACATGGAAGGCCAAGGGCAGTGCCAAAGCGCCCAGTGACTCGGGTGGCCAAGCCACGCCCTCTACAGGCAACGGCAAAAGCAGTTACGCGCTCTACTGTATCGGCACGGTGGAAAGCTCATTGCAATGGGGCGCAGTGGAATTGGCCAACATGCAAGGCATCGGGATTGCGCAATGGTCGTTTGACCGTCGGTTGGACGTGTTGAATGCAATGAAAACCGCCGACCCGACAGGCTATGAGACGTTTGCCAAAACATGCCCCGAGATAGCGGCACTCATGGGCAATGGCGGGACGTTTACACGCCCTCTTACTCCTGCGGAGTCGGCGGCGTTCAAAACATGGGCTCAACGAGCCGAATCACATCAGGGGCAACGCAACCAGTTCGAGACGGATTACAACAATTATCCGCAAGTCTACTCGGACGCGAAAATGCAGATACTATGGGCGTCGGCATATCATCAAGGCCCGGCATACGCCGAAGCGCTACCGAAAGCAACCACATTGGGCGGCTTATTGGATAATCTGCTTAATGACGGTGTTTTCGGGCAATACCCGAGCCGGTATCGGACTGTGTATAATCTGCTGGCAGTCTGGGATGGGAAGAGCGCGCCGCCGAACTTCTAAAAAGTCCGTATGTCATGCCATAATGGTACATATGGAGAAACTGTTAGCCGAGGGCGATTATTACGATTATGGGCGCGTGTTATCCTATCACGCGCCTTGGATGTTCGTCATTGGCGCGCGCGGTCTCGGAAAAACCTATGGTGCCAAAAAACTGGTCATCGGTGACTGGATTAAAAAACGATGGCAGTTCATCTATTTGCGTAGGACGGCGGAGGAGCAGAAAAACAAGGGCACATGGTTCGCGGATGTCGCGGAGCAATACCCGGAATTGGAGTTTCGTGTGTCCGGCAATCAGGCAGAATGTCATTGGCTGGACGATAGGGACGCCACCGCGGACAAGCACGGCAAGACACGCCCCACGTGGCATATCATGGGGTACTTCATTGCCCTGAGTCAGGCCGGACAAGTGAAATCGGTTGCGTATCCCAAGGTGCGCACCATTGTTTTCGATGAAATCTTCCCCGATAATATGCGGTATTTGGGCGGTGAAGTAATCTCGCTTGAGGAATTTTACAATACGGTTGACCGGTGGAATGACAGGGTTCGCGTAATCATGTGCAGTAACGCCGTGACCCTCGCCAACCCGTATTTTTCGGCATTCAACATCAACCTGAAGCCACAGTTGGATAATCGCACGCAATACCAACGCTATTGCGACGGCTTCATCGTGGTGGAACTGGCGGATTACGGCGGGTTCAGCGCCAAGGTGGCCACATCCAAATTCGGCACGTTCCTACGCAAATACGATGAAAATTATGCGAATTATGCAATCAACAATGATTTCAGGGACAACGCCAATACTCTCATCAGTGATTTCAACAACGCCGGTTATGCGTTCACACTGAAAACCACAGAATACGGTATTTTCAACATATACCAACAATTAAGCGACACGGACGAAGTATTATATGTCATAACCAAAAAACAGCCTAAAATCACCCGTGATTTTACGTTTGACTACCGACTGGTCGACAATGATTGCATGATGCTCAAACGTTCCGACGATATGACGCAGAAAATATTGAACGCCTATCGCGTCGGGCGACTGCGTTTCGGAACACCGCAAATCAAGGCGGAGTTCAGTATGATTCTTGGCGGCTTGCTACAGCAATCAGGTATAAAAAAGTGAGGAACATTCATGCCAATCCATGAACTAATCGCAATCGGCATCGTATTTTCATTGGTGCTGATTGACTACATCACCGGCGTGGTAAACGCAATCATGCACGGCGAACTGTCCAGCGGGAAAATGCGGCAGGGGCTAGGGCACAAATTCGCCTACCTTGCCGTAATCTGTGTCGCGCTGATTGTAGAATACGGTTCGGACTACATCAACCTCGGAATCGGACTACCGGTGTTCATCCCGGTCTGCGTAGGCATTTGCCTGATTGAGATTACCTCAATCATGGAGAATTGCGTAAAAATCAACCCCGAGTTAAGCGGCTCCAGTATTCTCAACATTTTCAACATCGACAGGAAGGAAAACGATGGCAAGGAAGATTAAGGCAATCGCCTATAGTATGATTGCCGCAATCGCCGCCCTGCTGTTGGCATTAGCGCCAACCGCAAGCGCGGCGGACATGATAGACGTATCCAGTTGGCAAACCGGCATCAACGTCACCACCACTGGCGCGCAAATCGTAGTCGCCAAGGCCACCGAGGGTGTCGGATACGTCAACCCCGATTGTGACCGCGTGGTACAGGACGCCTTGGCGGCAGGGCAGGGTGTAGGCGTCTACCACTTCGCGCACACGGAAAACAGCGCCGTCGATGAGGCCAATTACTTTATCGACCACACACGCGGATACATTGGCAAAGGCATCGTACCAATTCTTGACTGGGAGCCGAACGCCCTCTGGGACACCAGTTGGGCGCTCACATGGCTTCAAACCGTGGAAGCCGCATGGGGCACCAAACCGATTATCTACACGAACCAGTACACGGAAAACAGTTACGACTGGTCGGCGGTCGTCGCCGGAGATTATGGGCTATGGATCGCCGCATACACGCTAGGCGATACACCAATCTACGGCTTCAACCCTCCAACGGTTCAACCCACACTACGTAATTGGCCGTTTGCTGTCGCATGGCAGTACACTGACAACGGCCACGTCAATGGCTGGACTGGAGGAGTTGACCTAAGCGTAGTTTACGGCGACCTCAACACATGGCATGCATACGCAGGTAGCGGGCAGGTCGCACCCAACCCCACACCGCAACCCGCACCGCAACCCGCACCGCAACCCAGCACGCCGAACACCCCATGCAACACTGATTGTGTTACCATCCAGTCCGGGCAGTACGTTTCCATGTTCTGGTCTGACTGGTGGAACGTAACCGTGCCAAGCGGCAACCCGTCCGTAGTGTACCCCGGTGACAAGGTGTGTCACAATGGCGGCGGCAACACTGCAACAATGTCGCACACATACGTGGTACAGTCAGGCGACACACTATCAGGCATTGCCGCATACCTTGGCGTCAACATGTACAACATCACCGGGTACAGCTCGGGTAACATGAACCTCATCTACCCCGGAGAAATACTCTACTACTAACCCCCCCAGCACGAATAAGCCCCGCAAAATGCGGGGCTTATTCGTTATCAATCACCATACAAAATCATCAATTGAGACAACATAGCAACCAACACCATCCTTAACACCACGACATATGAAATCAAAAC
>ERZ780177.2231-NODE-2231-length-16448-cov-3.600378_pt1 | contig 16448 bp, 14 predicted proteins | sample MGYA00510973_ERZ780177 | MGnify/ENA primary metagenome ERZ780177 (study PRJEB29588, sample SAMEA2144396) | human gut metagenome | biome: human gut; feature: human-associated habitat; material: faeces | place: Denmark | collected 2008/2010 ...
CCCTGTGTTTCGATGTACTGGCGGATGACCTCAATCAGGGCACCGCCAGCACTCAGCAGGTGCTGGAGAATGTGCTATCTAGTGGCGAAACGTTTTGATAAAATTGGAAGTGTTGCGTTGAGAACATGCCATGGAAAAAATTAGTAACATTTACAAAAGAGGTAGATCAGAGATTTGCTGGCAAAAATATTCAGTTAGTAACAATAAGTAAACCAAAAGCATACAATGAATACGCACCTTATAAAATGGTCGATTCAGAAGATGAATTTATAAAACAGATTGCTGAGATGTAATAAAATCATGAATAGGCATATCAGATGGGAGAAATTCTGTTTGGTATGCCTATTTTTTTACGTCTTATCTTATAATGGCTGATCCTGGTCTGATGGAATATACTGGGCGATATCTTCCAGGCGGCAGTCCAGAATCCGGCAGAGATCATTAAGCGTTGTGGTGTTTACTGGCTTATTGTTGCGGAGTTTATCCAACGTGGAACTGGATAGACTGCTCATCCGTAAAATATGCTTGGTTTGATAATTCCATTTTTAATCTATCTAATAGAATAGGATTAGCCATAAGTGCTGTATCTTCCTATGAATCAGGCAGCCGTTATCCATCTTATGAAGCATTGATAAAGTTGGCTCGTATATTTCATGTGTCTACAGATTATCTTCTCGGCATGACTGATAAAAGAAATGTAGATGTAACTGGTCTTGATGATGAATCTGTGGAGTTGGTTTCACAGTTAGTAGATAAGTTAAGGAAATAAGGTGTCCTGTTCGGGCATCTTATTTTATTTTGAAAGTGCATTGTATGCATATCTAAATCGGAATTTCAGATTCCGAAAAAGCGGTTAGTCCACAGTTGTCTAACTCTACCCTAAAATGGGGTAACTGATAAATGAACTTACCCTTGATTAGTCCGATTGGAAGGTTGTGGTAAATTTACCGTAACCTTTTGAAAGGGTTTTAGAACGAAATAATTTCATTGGAAAACTCGGTACTTACAAGGTGCTGAGAATATGACGCACCTGAAAAAGATGCCAACTTGGCACATTTGATAAAACAGATAGTGTCGGTTTAGAGGTGTTGCATATTTGCAATACCTAAAGGTAGCAACATTTTATCGCCACCCTGAAATGGGGGTATACCCTGTTTCAGAGTGTAGGACTTGCTGCTAATTTTGACGTGAAGTCCAGAAAAAGTTCTTGCATATCACTAACCAGAATGGTATATTATAGACAAAGGGATGCCACCGATAGACGGTTGATCCCAGTTTAATTGATTAACTACAAAGATAGCTGCTCAACTTACCAGGTCGGGGCGGCTATTTTTGTGTCTTATTACTATCCCGGCCAACTTTGTAGCCGAGTCCAAAGCACGTAAAGCATAAACTTAACAGTGCTATTACATCAGCAATACTCATTGGCTAAGCCCTCCTTCTGCCAGATTCCCATGAGGGTTTCTATGTAATCGGAGGGTCACAGTCCCTCCGCAGAAGGACCAACCGCCTACCGTTATAGTGGCACCCAGATTATTGTAGCATAAAGTGTCGGAAATGGCGACGGTATTTTTCGTTGCTCTGCGAATAACTTTATGGACAGTGCCATAAGTGGCATTTGAGATGACATTATGTGCCAAGAAGGCAAAGGGGTCGGTGAATTGGCGATACCTGGAAAAGATGGTAAGTTTGCAGATGAAGAGATGATTCAAGGATGAGGGATAATATCGGCAAAATTTTTCTGGTTGGTATGTAGATGAACCAGCTTATACCTTCTACAGAAATACACATCCATTTTAGAGTTTTAAGTACCCCGACACATTACCACCACCCAAACGGGCATATGAAAAAGTGTCTTCGACACTTCAACTCCCCTACCCCTCAATCTTGAGGGGTGGGGCTTTCTTTTTTCTTCTCTTTCCCTCATAATAACATTATGAATATCTTGCAAAAAATCTTTAATGACTATTATGAAGTAATCAAATACACTCTTCATCCCAGAGATTCTGAGATGGAAAATATCGATAAAATGCTGAATTGTGGCGATCCTTCTTTTGGCGGTGCCATGTATGTCTGCACCACTTGCCACAACATGAAATTTGTTTCCTTCCGCTGCAAAAGCCGCTTCTGCCCCACTTGCGGTGTGAAGTATTCCCAGGAACGTTCTACCCGTATGGCCTTTAAGCTTCTTAACTGCACACACCGTCATTGTGTTTTCACAATCGATGAAGAACTTCGTCATTTCTTCCTGGAAGACCGTTCTCTTTTAAACTGCCTTTTTCGTGCTGTTCAAAGCGTCATCCTTCGCATGTTTAATAAGATGAATCAGTCTCAAAACTTTGTCCCTGGTTTTATTTGTGTACTTCACACCTTCGGACGTCCACTTGAATGGAATCCACATATTCACTGCATTCTTTCGGAAGGCGGTTTTTCTGACAATGCTATTTGGCGTCCGGTAAAGCATTTCAATTACACTTATCTACGCAATGCCTTTCAAACCGCTTTACTCACTGAAATGGAGCAGCACATCGGACCTTCTTTCAAAAAGATTAAAGCTTATATCTATCACAAAGACAAAAACGGCTTTTATGTCTATGCCAAGCCTAATCTTTGCGACCCTAATACTGTCATTAAATATATTGGCCGTTATCTTGGCCGTCCGGTTATTGCCTTAAAACGGATTGATTCTTACGATGGTGAAAATGTTACTTTTCACTATAATCGTCACGAAGATAATGCTTATGTGAAACGTACGATTCCGGCAATCGAATTTATTAAACTTCTTATCCAACATATACCGGAAAAACATTTTAAAATGATCCGCTACTATGGTCTCTATGCGAGACATCGTAAAATTGACGCAAAACTTTATCGTGCTATTCACCAATCGAAACATCGCTTCATAAAAGGTTTTACGAAATGGAGACAGGACATTCTTTTATCTTTTGGATATGACCCTTTATTCTGTCCTCACTGCAAGAAGGAAATGGCACTGATAGAAGTCTACTATCGTCACAAACGGGTTTCTCTACAAGAACTTTATGAAAGAACAATGGCTAAAGTCAAATGCCGCTCTGCTTGATTTTTCTCCCTGTCTGTATCATACTAAACTTATCAACAGACAGGAAGGAATTGAAACTATGGATGCAAAGCTTATAGAGAAACTCAGGAAACAATACATCAAGAATCCCCCAGAGGGAATGACATCCAGTCTGGTCAAAAACATGACAGACTCTGACCTTTTGGATATGCACTATTTTCTTACCGAAGATGACGATCTTAATGACGATGAATTGGAAGAAGGCTTTTACATTGACTTCTTTTAATCTATCGTCTGTTTGCCATGCCCGCCTTTGTGCGGGCTCTTTTTATCAAGAGTTCGACGGAAGTCGAACTTTCCTATTGTACAAAAAAGCAGGCACATCAAGTATCTCTACTTCATGTGCCTGCAGCACTTTGAAACGGTCTCTTTTACGTTCTTAACAGTGCGAATAAAGATAAAGTTTGACAAAATTTCGAATTTTTCCTTTCTTTTTTGACCAAAATTCATGCGGTTTTAAACGGTCTGAAACGGTCTAAAGCGGCATTTTTGCCCTGTTTTTTCCATCAAAAATGTACAAAAAAACCGCTAAAACACTGGATTTTAGCGGTTTTTCAGGTATGGACCTGAGGGGAATCGAACCCCTGTCCGAAAGCCTATTCATTCAGGCATCTCCCATTACAGTCATTCTATTAAAGGTTCCCCCATCGGCACGCCGGATGACAGGCTTGCCGCTTCGGTAGCTTCATAAAATCTTCCATCTCCGCAAAGCTTTGGAAACGAAGTGCTCCGCATCTGTTTGATGCCAGGAGAATAGCCGCGGAAAACTATTCAGCTGACAACGCCGCACTTAGGCAGCGTACGCTACGTAATTATCGTCTGCGTTTAAATTTAGGTTCCAGGTTGATGACGCGGTCCCGGAGTCCACGAATGGCTTCCCAAACTTCAAAACCCCCGTCGAAACCAGTACAAGCCCGTGCTGGTTCTACAGACGCTTTTCTTTGATACGGGGACGCAAACAGATCGTCCCGGTGCAGTGAAAACTCTCTTTCAACTGCCGTATATCGTATTATAGTCTTTCCCCATACTTTTTGTCAAGGATTTTTAATACAGATTTTTAACTTTGAAATCTCTCTCCGCCTCACGTCTCTGATCCTTCTTTGCGATATCCTGCCGTTTATCATACAGTTTTTTACCGCGTGCCAGACCGATCTCGACTTTTACGAGGCTGCCTTTAAAATACACCTGCAGCGGAACGAGCGTGTAGCCTTTTTCCTTGATCTGCGCCTCAAGTTTGCGGATCTCATAGTCGTGTAGCAGCAGTTTCCGGATGCGCAGCGGGTCTTTATTGAATATGTTGCCCTTCTCGTACGGACTGATGTGCATGCCGTATATGAATACCTCATCACGCTCAATGCGGATGAAGGATTCCTTGATGCTGCATTTTCCCATGCGGAGGGATTTTACCTCGGTACCGGCAAGGGAGATGCCGGCCTCGTATTTATCCTCGATAAAATAGTCATGATATGCCTTTTTATTGTTGGCAATCATTCGATTTCCTTTTTGTTTTGCCATAGCTTTTTCCTCCAGGGATTTATTCTGTCTCGGTTTCTTTTTCTACATACGTAAAATCGATTGTCCGGTTGGCAGGCTCGGCGTTTCGTACACGGACACGCACCGGCTCACCAAGGCGGAATACTCTTCCGTGCTGCTCTCCGACCAGACGGTAATTTTCTTCATCAAAATTATAATAATCGTCTTTCAGTGTCATGATGTGAACGAGTCCCTCAACGGTATTTTGCAGCTCCACATAGAAGCCCCATCCGGTCACGCCGGAAATGACGCCGTCGTACTCTTCGCCGACATGCTCCAGCATATATTCGGCTTTCTTCAGCTTCACAGCCTCTCTTTCTGCCTCTGCAGCACGCTGCTCCATCGCACTCGACTGCTCCGCCACATGCTGCAAAATGGACGAATATTTGCCGATTCTGCCGCCCTTGTCGAGACGTCCCCGCAGATCATCCTTGATAATGCGGTGGATCTGCAGATCCGGGTAACGGCGGATTGGTGAGGTAAAATGGCAGTAATATGACGCTGCCAGTCCGAAGTGGCCGCTGCATTCCGGGGTATAAATGGCTCTTGCCATCGACCGGAGCAGCAGGCGGCTGATCAGCGGCTCTTCCGGGGTTCCCTCGATGCTGGTGAGAATCTTCTGCACCTCACCCGGCGTAATCTCATGGGAACGCTTTTCGACTTTGATGCCCTGTTCACGGATCAGCGTCAGCGTTGCCTCCATGCGGTCTCCGTCCGGCTTGTCATGCGTCCGGTATAAGAACGGGATTTCGCGTGTGCAGTATTCCTCTGCCACGGTCTCGTTCGCCATCAGCATGAAGTCCTCGATCATCCGTGTTGCCACGTTCGACGGATACGGGCAGATCTCCACCGGCGTCCCTTCTGCATCAAGAATTACTTTGCTCTCCGGGAATTCAAAATCAATTGCTCCGCGTTCTTTCCGACAGCTCCGGATCAGTGCAGACAGTTCCTGCATCTGGCGGAACATCGGAACCAGCTCATGATATTCCTCCATCAGCTCCGGATGTGCTTCCGGCTCGGTCAGGATTGCATTGACGGCGGTGTAGGTCATGCGGCGGTCCACGCGGATCACCGTCTCAGCGATCTGATGGCCGATCACACGGCCTTTCTCGTTGATCGTCATAATACAGGAGAGTGCCAGGCGCTCCTGTCCTTCATTCAGGGAACAGATGCCGTTTGACAGACGCTTCGGCAGCATCGGAATGACGCGGTCCGGCAGATAGACACTGGTGCCGCGCTTTAACGCCTCACGGTCGAGGGCGGAATTTTCCTGCACATAGTTGCTCACATCAGCGATATGAACGCCAAGCGTCCACGTATCGCCCGCTTTTGTGACGGATACGGCGTCATCGAGGTCTTTGGCATCCTCGCCGTCGATTGTCACCATCTGCCAGCTTTTCAGATCAAGGCGGCTGTTGTAATCGTTTGGAATTACTTCCTCCGGGCATTTTTCTGCCTGTGTGATCACGCGTGCCGGGAACTCCTCCGGGATCTGGTAAGCGTCCACGACTGCCTGGATATCGACAGTCTGGATACGCGGCTTCTTCTCTGTGTCGCCGTCCTTTCCATTCTTTCTGCGGAATCGGTCATCGCGTCCTCTTCTGCCCTGCTCTCCGGCGCGGCGGTCTCTTTTTTCCCGTTTTTCCGTCGTCGTGGATGCACCGCGGCTCTTCTGGTAACGGCCGTCGGAGATCACATCGATTTTTCCTTCTTTTACCAGGATTTCCATAACCTCCGCAAGCTCCGACCGTTTTGCTTTCGGCACCTGCAGCAGCATGGCAATGTCTTTCAGACGCATCGGCTCATAGTTTTTCGAGCTTACGAGATCAATGAGCAGCGTCTTGCGGTTTTTCAGCAGTTTCGAACTTCTGGAACGCGGATGGCCCGCATGACCGCCATGGTTCCCGCTGTTCTGTCCTGCATGGGACGCCGCGCTGCCCTGCGGATATTTCCTCCGATCTTTTTTCTTCTTATTATCTTTCATCTATTATCTCCTCTTTGTAGAAAAAGACACCCTTACGCCTTCTCGTGGGAATAAGGATGTCTTTACTTTGCTAAAAATTCATGTTTAATACAACCGACAGTACAACAAACAGAACTGCCATGATTTTTGTTGCACGGATCAGAGTTCCTTCTGCAGAACGGCTTTTGTTTCTTCCCCAGTAAGTGTCTGAGATACCTGCGATAGCACCGAGACCCTGCTGTTTTCCTTCCTGCATCAATACAACAACGGTTAAAGCAATACAATCAATGACATAAATGACTGTCAAAATCGTTCTTAAAATTTCCACAATTACACCTCCTACGGCCAACTTATATTATTTTACCATAGCGGAAGAACGATTTCAACTGTTATTTGCCTATTTTACGCCGTTTTTCACCATTCTCTTACGCCGGTTCCCTTTTGCGGGAACGGATTCCGGTATTTCGCTTCCTCACCGAGGCGTTCCTCGATGCGGAGAAGCTCATTGTATTTCGCATTCCGCTCCGACCGGCACGGTGCTCCGGTTTTGATCTGGCCGGCGCCTGTCGCGACGGCAAGGTCTGCCAGAAAATCATCCTCTGTCTCTCCGGACCGGTGGGAAATGACGGCGCGGTACCCTGCTCTCTGCGCCATCTCCACCGCATCCAGCGCCTCAGAGAGCGTTCCGATCTGGTTTACCTTGATCAGAACCGCATTTGCCGTGCCAAGTGCAATGCCGCAGGAAAGCCTTCTTACATTCGTCACAAACAGATCATCCCCGACCAGCTGTACTCTGTTCCCGAGCGCTTCCGTCATCTGTTTCCAGCCTTCGAAATCGTCCTCGCACAACCCGTCTTCGATGGATACGATCGGGTATTTTTCAATCAGTTCCTCATAGTAGGCAACCATTTCTGCGGTATCCCGAAATACTGTCTTTCCGCACTGACGGGATTCCCCGGGAAAGTAGTAGACGTTCCTGCTCTCCTCGTAGAGCTCGCTTGCCGCCGCATCGATCGCGATCATCACGTCGTTTCCAGGCGCATAGCCGGCTTTCTGGACCGCATTGACAATGAGCTGCAGTGCTTCATCGGAATCCTTTAAATCCGGCGCAAAGCCGCCCTCATCGCCGACAGAAGTCGAGTATCCCTTCTCCTTCAGGAGCTGCTTCAGCGTATGGTAAATCTCCGCGCACATGGAAAGACCCTCCCGGAATGAGGGAGCGCCGCACGGCATAATCATAAATTCCTGCAGATCGACGGTGTTGTCGGCATGACGGCCCCCGTTTAAAATATTCATCATCGGCACGGGCATACGGCTTGTGTGGCAGCCGCCCAGGTACTGGTACAGCGGCAGATGAAGCGCATTTGCCGCCGCGCGCGCCACAGCAAGTGAGACACCGAGAATGGCGTTTGCCCCGAGGTTTTCTTTTGTTTCGGTTCCGTCTGCCTGGCACAGGATATGGTCGATCCGCTCCTGCTCGAGCGCATTCTCGCCGACAACAGCATCGGCCAGCACGGTATTGACCGCTTCTACAGCCTTTCTCACGCCCTGCCCCAGATAGCGCGCTTCCTGATCTCTTTTTTCCAGTGCCTCAAATTTTCCTGTCGATGCCCCGGACGGCACCTGGGCACGCCCCATATGGCCTTCCAGCCCGAGAATCCCCTCCCCGACGGCCACTTCCACCTCTACGGTCGGATTTCCGCGCGAATCCAGAATTTCTCTTCCTGTCACGCTTCGAATTGGTAAATATCGAAACATAGTTTTCCCTCCTGTTTTGCTGCAAAGTGAACAGTAACCAAGTTTCTTCTCTGCGTTCACAGTATGACCGTGCTATGGGAAAAATATGTTGCTCTCTCTGTCGAAACCTCTTTTTTCCAGTCCTTATTCTTTTCAAACATAAAAAAACGCAATATGAAAGCCATCCGATTTTTCCATTTTCGGATGGCTTTCATAAGTTAGAACTGTGCATTGGACTGAATCCTTTCTTTTTTTGTTCTTTTGTTCTTTTGTTCTTTTGTTTCGCTTTGGGGTACTTCGTTACGTTTTCTTGGGTCCATACCTTCGCTTTCTTAGTTTATGGGGTAATTCGTTATGTTCTCGGTGGTCCGTCCTCTCTTTCTGTTTTTTCTTCCGTTTTCTTTTGTTGACTTTACTATATCAGTTTTCTCACCGTTTGTCAACACTTTATTTTGATTTTTTATCTGTTTTTCATTTTTATTCTGTCTCTTATTGTGTAATTATTTTTATTTTCAGATTATTATAATAAAATATCCCTGCCGCACCCGTTTCAAAACGAATCCGGCAGGGACATTTTCACGATTTCTCTTTATTTCTTAATCAGCAGGGATTTTCCTGTCATTTCTTTTGGCTGCTCCATTCCCATCAGCTCGATCAGGGTCGGTGCGATGTCTGCCAGGCATCCGCCCTCTCTTAACGTGTAGGATGGGTCTGCATTAACCAGAATGAACGGAACCGGATTGGTGGTATGAGCGGTGTATGGCTCGCCGGTCTCATAGTCTACAAGCTGCTCTGCATTTCCGTGGTCCGCACAGATAAACATCTGGCCGTCAACCTCTTTTAATGCATCAACTGCTTTGCCTACGCACTCATCAACAGCCTCAACTGCCTGGATTGCTGCGCTCTCAACGCCGGTATGGCCAACCATATCCGGATTTGCAAAGTTGATGATGATAACATCATATTTCTGGGAACGGATGGCATCCGTCAGCTTGTCGCATACTTCGTAAGCACTCATCTCCGGTTTCAGGTCATAAGTAGCAACCTTCGGGGATTTCACAAGGATTCTGTCCTCACCTTTATTTGGCTCCTCAACGCCGCCATTGAAGAAGAAGGTTACATGTGCATATTTCTCGGTCTCGGCGATACGAGCCTGCGTCATGTTATGTGCTGCCAGATACTCACCGAAGGTATTGGTGATCTCTTCTTTTTTGAATGCAACGGATTTGTTCGGGATGGTCTCATCGTATTCCGTGAAGCATACGTAGGTCAGATCCAGACGTTTTTCTCTCTCAAATCCGGTGAACTCATCTGCACAGAATGCTCTTGTCAGCTCTCTTGCACGGTCCGGGCGGAAGTTGAAGAAAATCACAGAATCTTTATCCTGAATCGTTGCAACCGGTTTTCCGTCTTTTTTCAGAACGGTCGGCAGAACGAACTCATCGGTTTTTTCAGCATCATAAGAAGCCTGAACAGCCTCTGCTGCATCGGTTCCTTCTACGCCTTCCCCTTTTGTCAGAGCTTTGTAAGCCAGCTCGACACGATCCCAGCGGTTATCACGGTCCATTGCATAGTAACGGCCGGAGATTACGCCGATTTCGCCGACACCGATCTCATCCATTTTTGCCTGCAGCTGCTCAACATAGGATTTTCCGGATGCCGGAGGAGTGTCACGGCCATCCAGGAAGCAGTGTACATAAACTTTCTCGAGACCTTTGCGTTTTGCCAGCTCCAGAAGTCCGAATACGTGGGTGATGTGGCTGTGAACACCGCCGTCAGAGAGAAGTCCGAACAGGTGCAGTGCGGAATTGTTTGCTTTTGCATTTTCAACAGCCTTTACCAGCTCTTCATTCTCGAAGAAATCACCGTCCTGGATTGCTTTTGTGATTCTGGTCAGCTCCTGATATACAACACGGCCTGCACCCATGTTCAGATGGCCTACCTCAGAGTTACCCATCTGTCCGTCCGGAAGACCTACAGCAAGTCCGCTGGCCTGTCCTTTTACGTACGGGCACTGGCTCATCAGCTGGTCCATAATCGGAGTTTTCGCTTCGCAGACAGCGTTATGCTCGCATTTGTCATTCAGTCCATATCCGTCAAGAATCATTAATACGGTTGGTTTTTTACTCATTGTGAATTCCCTTCTTTACTTAAATTTTGGGTAACAATCCAGAGCCCCGTCTCGATTCCGCTTACGCTGCATCTCGATGTTGCTTTTCGCCATATGAAACTCCAGAAAAAGCGCTCCTTCATGCAAGCAGGATTCGCGATTTTTCTTCCATTTCGCATGGCTCTGAATTGTTACATTTTGTTAGTATACCCGGATTGTCGAAGAAATCTCCTGGATCATCGACATTCCGCCTAAAATCTGCATGGCATCCTCAAAATGGCGCTCTTTGACCTCGTCCGTAATGACGACGATCTCGGCGTATTTTCCATTGACACGTTTCTGAAGCATCTGTGCAATCGAAACCTTGTTGTTTCCAAAGACAGAAGCTACCGATGCCAGCGTTCCATACCGATTTTCAATCTGCATGCGTACAAAATATTTCGACTTAATTTCGCCGACACGCTTGATCGGGCATTCCCGGTAGCATGTGCAGCCGATTCTGCCGCAGCAGTTCCATAAAATATTGCGCACAACATCGAAAATATCGCCCACAACGGCACTCGCAGTCGGAAGCTCTCCGGCACCTCGTCCGTAAAACATCGTATCCTGTACGGCATCGCCTGTCAGGAATACGGCATTGTAGGAATCATTGACAGTCGCAAGCGGATGATTGCTGTCGATCAGCATCGGATGAACGCGGGCTTCGATTCCTTCCGGGGTATCTTTTGCCACGCCGAGCAGCTTGATCGTGCATCCCATCTCTTTTGCGTACTGGATATCGGTCGCCGTGATTTTGGTAATGCCTTCGGTGTAAACATCTTCAAATGTCACTCTGGAATTGAACGCTGCCGAAGCAAGGATTGCCACTTTCCGGCCGGCATCAAGACCTTCCACATCTGCGGTCGGGTCTGCTTCTGCATAGCCCATGTCCTGCGCCAGACGGAGCGCATCGCCAAACTCCATGCCTTCCTGCGACATTTTTGTGAGAATGAAATTTGTGGTACCGTTGAAAATACCCATCAGCTCTGTGATATGATTGGCGGCAAGGCACTGTTTCACCGGACGGATGATCGGAATTCCTCCCGCCACGGATGCCTCATAGAGAAAATCTTTTCCGTTTCTCTTTGCTGTTGCAAGGATTTTTTTGCCCTCGGATGCCACCAGATCTTTATTTGCCGTTACAACATTCTTTCCAGCATCCAGGCAGGCAAGAATGTAATTCATGGCCGGCTGTTTTCCACCCATAACCTCAACAACAATCTCGATTTCCGGGTCATTGGCAATCTCCTCGAAGCTGGTGGTAATGATGGAGGGATCGTCAACCTTTGCGGCTGCTTTTTCCACATTGCGCACAAGAATTTTTTTCAGCTCCACACGCGCTCCCAGCTTCGGAAGCATTTCCTCCTGCTGGCTTTTCAGCACTTTGTACACACCGGTACCGACGGTGCCAAGACCCAGCATTCCGATTTTAATTACTCTTTCCTCTGCCATACTCATCTCTCCCTCTTATTTCAGGGATACGATGCATTCAATTTCTACTTTTGCTGCTTTTGGAAGAGCGGCAACTGCTACACAGGAACGAGCCGGTTTGGACTCGCCAAAGAAAGCACCGTATACTTCATTTACCTTGGCAAAATCGTTCATATCGGTCAGGAAAATGGTTGTTTTCATCACTTTCGTGCGGTCAGTTCCTGCTGCTGTCATGATTGCGTCCAGATTCTTTAAAGAGAGGGTTGCCTGCTCTTCTACGGTTTCCGGGATCACGCTGCCATGCTCTACATCAAAGCCAAGCTGTCCGGAAATAAATAAAAGGCCGTTGTCTGCGACTGCCTGTACATAAGGTCCGATTGCTGCCGGTGCTTTTTCTGTATTAATGATTTCTCTTGCCATAATCATATTCTCCTTTATGCTTTCTTTCGCGTCGTCTGATTTGCCGCGTTTTTTCCCTCTATCATGCGGTTTTTCCGACACTTTTTGTCGTTCCCATCATATCACATGTGGGAGATGTCCGCAAGTGCGAAAAAACATTGCAGAAGTCTATTACGCCAGATCCTAAAGAGCGGTATTGCCATCACGTCGTAAAACAGCAAAACGCCACCAAGCACTTTTCCTTTGACATTTCTGCCAAATTTCACCGTGTTTGGTGGCGTCTTAGCCTGTTTTATTTATTGATTTCGTACAAGAATCAATTATTTATTGTAGTTTACGATAGCTCCGAAATCCGGTTTCAGGGATGCTCCGCCTACCAGGCCGCCGTCGATGTTCTCCTGTGCGAACAGTTCCGGTGCAGTTTTTGCGTTTACAGAGCCGCCGTACTGGATACGGATAGCTGCTGCTGTTGCATCATCATAGATTTCAGCGATGCACTCGCGGATGCCTTTGCAAACTTCCTCAGCCTGCTCTGTTGTAGCAGTTTTACCGGTTCCGATTGCCCAGATTGGCTCGTAAGCGATAACGGCTGTTTTGGCCTGATCTGCTGTTACATTCAGGAATCCAACCTTTACCTGCTGACGGATGAAATCCATCGTTACACCCTGCTCTCTCTGCTCCAGAGTTTCTCCGCAGCACATGATCGGGGTGATGCCGTGCTCGAAAGCTTTCAGCATTTTTTTGTTTACGGTCTCGCTGGTCTCTGCGAAGTATTCTCTTCTCTCAGAGTGGCCAAGTACAACGTATTTCACGCCAGCGTCTGTCAGCATAGCCGGGGAGATTTCGCCTGTGAAAGCACCTTTCTCCTCAAAATACATATTTTCAGCACCAATCTGGATGTTGGAGCCTTTTGCAGCCTCTACAACCGGGATGATATCGATGGCCGGTACGCAGAAAACAACGTCAACGTCGTCATTTGCTACCAGTGGTTTTAATGTATTGACTAATTCTACTGCCTCGCTCGGAGTCATGTTCATTTTCCAGTTTCCGGCGATAATTTTCTTTCTTGCCATGATCGTTTGATCTCCTTAGTTTTACTTATTGAAACGGTTCAGAGCCACCTCTCGATTCCGCTTGCGCTCCGAATCGTTGTTTTATTTGTCGTTTGCTGCTGCAACGCCCGGCAGTTCTTTTCCTTCCAGGAACTCCAGGGAAGCACCGCCGCCAGTGGAGATATGAGTCATCTTATCGCCATATCCAAGCTGGTTTACAGCTGCTGCGGAATCTCCGCCGCCGATGATCGTAACTGCATCTGTTTCAGCCAGTGCTGCTGCAACTGCTTTGGTTCCTGCTGCGAATTTCGGCATCTCGAAGCATCCCATCGGTCCGTTCCATACAACGGTTTTAGCAGTTTTAACAGCATCAGCGAACAGTTTTGCAGTTTCCGGTCCGATATCCAGACCTTCCCAGCCATCCGGAATCTGTCCGGCCGGAACAACCTGTGTATTTGCGTCGTTTGAGAATGCATCTGCAACAACGTTGTCTACCGGAAGAAGCAATTTCACGCCTTTTGCTGCTGCTTTTTCTTTCATTTTGTTTGCATAATCCAGATAATCCATCTCAAGCAGAGAATCACCAACGGTGCCGCCTGCTGCTTTTGCGAAGGTATAAGCCATACCACCGCCGATGATCAGGACATCAACTTTATCGATCAGGTTGTCGATAACAGAAATCTTGCTGGATACTTTGGATCCGCCAAGGATGGCAACAAACGGACGCTCCGGATTGTTGACAGCATTTCCAAGGAATGCGATCTCTTTCTCCATCAGATAACCAACAACTGCAGTGTCAACATATTTAGTAACACCAACATTAGAGCAATGAGCACGATGTGCGGTTCCGAATGCATCGTTTACGAATACGTCGCACAGGGAAGCCAGTTCTTTGCTGAACTCCTCACCGTTTTTGGTCTCTTCCGCACGATAACGGGTGTTCTCCAGAAGGATTACATCTCCGTCTTTCATAGCCTCAACAGCTGCTTTTGCGTTCGGTCCTACAACCTCAGGATCTGCTGCAAATTTAACTTCCTGTCCGAGAAGCTCGGAAAGGCGAACTGCAACCGGTGCAAGAGAAAGCTCTGGTTTTGGTTCTCCTTTCGGTTTTCCAAGATGAGAGCAGAGAATTACTTTTCCGCCGTCAGCGATCAGTTTTTTGATCGTCGGAAGAGCAGCTACCAGACGGTTCTCATCTGTGATTTTTCCATCGATCAGCGGAACGTTGAAGTCGCATCTTACAAGGACTCTTTTTCCTTTTACGTTGATATCATCTACGGTTTTTTTGTTTAACATGGGCGTTTCCCTCCATATATCCAACTGCATCTGCCGCGCCGTTTCTTTGTTTTTGCGGCATCGCGGTCCTTATTTAAAAATGCAGTTTATAATTTTTGCACACGGAAAAGGGCTGTTTTTGTGCCGTATTTTTCCGCCGCATTCGCAAAAAGGGTCCGGTCCTTAACAGACCGGACCCTTTGGGCTCTGAAATTTTGCCGTTCAGTTTGTTAAATTATGCTAACTCGCTGAAGTATTTGATGGTACGAACCATCTGGCTTGTGTAGGAGTTCTCGTTATCATACCAAGAAACAACCTGTACCTCTGTTGTTCCGTTGTCCAGCGGAAGAACCATGGTCTGAGTTGCATCGAACAGAGAACCATATCTCATACCAACGATATCGCTGGATACGATTTCATCTGTGTTGTATCCGAAGGACTCGGTTGCAGATGCTTTCATTTTTGCGTTGATCTCGTCAACAGTTACAGTTCCTTCTACAACTGCTGTAAGGATTGTGGTAGAACCGGTTGGGGTTGGAACACGCTGTGCAGAACCGATCAGTTTGCCGTTCAGTTCCGGAATAACAAGGCCGATTGCTTTTGCAGCACCGGTGCTGTTTGGAACGATGTTAACTGCAGCTGCACGGGATCTTCTCAGATCGCCTTTTCTCTGCGGTCCGTCAAGTGTCATCTGATCGCCTGTGTAAGCGTGGATTGTGCACATGATACCGGATTTGATTGCAGCAAGGTCATTAAGTGCTTTAGCCATTGGAGCTAAGCAGTTTGTTGTACAGGAAGCTGCGGAAATGATCTTATCCTCTGCAGTCAGAGTCTTCTCATTTACGCTGTAAACGATAGTTGGCAGATCGTTACCAGCTGGTGCGGAAATAACAACTTTCTTAGCGCCTGCATCGATATGAGCCTGGGATTTTGCTTTGGAAGTATAGAATCCGGTACACTCCAGAACTACATCAACACCGATCTCGCCCCAAGGAAGATTAGCAGCATCTTTCTCAGCATAAATTTTGATAGTCTTGCCATCAACAGTGATGGAATCCTCGCCAGCCTCTACAGTGTGCAGATTCTCGCCGATTTTTCCAGTGTATCCGCCCTGAGCGGTATCATATTTTAATAAGTGAGCTAACATCTTAGGATCTGTTAAGTCGTTGATTGCAACTACTTCGTATCCCTCAGCTCCGAACATCTGTCTGAATGCAAGACGTCCAATACGTCCAAAACCATTGATTGCTACTTTTACTGCCATGATTTTCATTCCTCCTAAAGAATAAATTAAATGCGATTGTTAAAATCTAATCAACCCATTTAATATTTTACCTAATTTTGCTAGAAATATCAAGCCCTTTTTGCATCATAAGTGACTATTTCTCACTTATTCTCCAGGCGTTTTCCCAGATTCATGCCCTGCATTTCCCAGAATACCCCTTTTTTCTCCATCAGTGTCTCATAATCCCCTTCTTCCACGCATTGTCCAGCTTTCATGACCATGATCTTTTTCACGTTCCGGATGGTAGAAAGACGATGGGCAACGATAAATGTGGTCTTGCCTTTGGAAAGCTTCTCAAAAGCCTGCTGGACCTTCCGTTCGGAGATGTTATCCAGGGCAGAGGTTGCTTCATCCCAGAGAATGATGTCTGGTTTCCGCAGGAGAGAGCGGGCAATACTGATCCGCTGGCGCTGACCACCGGATAATTTTCCACCACGGTCGCCGATATTCATATTATATCCTTCCGGTTTCTCCATAATGAAATCGTGCGCATTGGCAATCTTCGCCGCCTCCATCACCTGCTC
>ERZ780177.2236-NODE-2236-length-16431-cov-3.213239_pt1 | contig 16431 bp, 10 predicted proteins | sample MGYA00510973_ERZ780177 | MGnify/ENA primary metagenome ERZ780177 (study PRJEB29588, sample SAMEA2144396) | human gut metagenome | biome: human gut; feature: human-associated habitat; material: faeces | place: Denmark | collected 2008/2010 ...
TATAATTTGAATAGTCACTTTTATCAATTATCTTTTCGTTACACTCAACCGCAATATGCGTAACCTTATAATCATTGTCATCAAGGTATTTCTGAATAGTCATACCTGCCGCATTTTCGTCTTTTCCATTAATATGTACCATATATCGCTCTCCTTTAAAATTAGTATTGTCTGAGGACAAGTTATCTTGCTTTACGCATCTGTGCACATCCGCGGAGCTTTTTTTATTATATATGACTTTGTCATATATAATAAAAAAAGCCACACAAAGAAATACACCCGCGGTGGTGTACCCCTTCATGTGACTTAAATATAATGCCATCCACACAAATGTGAATTGCAACTTAAATCTCACTCTGCCGTATATATTAACCCATTTCTAGTGTGAATGTCAAGTGTAGATTTGATTCTTATCTGACTTTTAGTAACAGTTCAACCCTAAAAATATAATCGGTAATATTTAGGCTTGCTCATTGTATTGCTGATTATATTTTTAATTTTCTTTATGGATAAGTGACACAAGCGTTTTTATAAGCTTCTTTATATCTATCGGCTTTGTCAAATGTGCATTCATGCCAGCCTGCATTGTTCTTTTCATGTCCTCATCAAATGCATCTGCCGTCATCGCTATTATAGGGATGCTTTTTGCTCTATCATGCGATGAATTTCTGATTATCTTTGTCGCCTGCATACCATCAATTTTAGGCATTCTGACATCCATAAGTATAGCATCATATCTGCCCTCAGCTGATTTTAAATACATATCTACTACTTCCTGACCGTCTTTTGCACGCTCTACATTCATTCCATGTGCTTTCAATATTTCCATTGCAACGGCAGCATTTATATCATTATCCTCTGCCAATAATACATTTTTATCCTTTAAAATACTTTCGTCCGGCTTTACTGCTGAATTTCTTTTTGCTTCATCAATACTATGAACTTCCCTGTCAAAGTCTATCGTAAATGTTGTGCCTTTCATGGGTTCACTCTCACATTCTATAGTTCCACCCATTATCTCAACAAGATTTTTTACAATCGTAAGTCCAAGTCCGGTTCCCTCAACTTTATTTGTAAATTCATTATATTCCTGTTCAAACGGCATAAACATCTTTTTCTGAAATTCTTTGCTCATCCCACAACCATAATCTCTTATTACACAATGAATATGAACAAGTTTTTCATCTATGTCCTCTACCTCCATTATCCAATCGACATAGGAACCGCTGTTTGAAAACTTCAACGCATTATTTATGATATTTACATATATCTGCTTTGTCCTAAGCGGATCTATCTTGATAAGAAAAGATCTGTACTTGCTGAAATCTGCCCTAAGTTCAACATTGTATTTTTTTGCATTTGCCTCTAACATTTTCTTTATTGAACCAACAAAATCCATGCTCTCGACATATTCTTCTTTTAATTCAATCTTATTCTGCTCAATCTTGTTCATATCCAGAATGTCGTTTATTATCTGCAGCAGAAAATTGCCGGAATCAATTATCTGGTCTATGCACTCATCTTTTTTCTTTATCTCCGTGCTCGACCGTCCTATAGCCGCCATGCCGAGTATAGCATTCATAGGTGTTCTTATCTCATGACTCATTCTCGATAAAAAGTCAGTTTTTGCACGGCTTGCTTTTATTGCCTCATCACTCTTTTGCTGTATCTGCTCAATAAATTTCTTTTTGCTGTTTATGTAGATTAATATTCCGATAACTGCAAATACAAGTATAAGTGAAACAAATGAAAGTACATCTATATAGGAGTACAGCTTATCATACCAAGAAAGGTCAGACCATTTATATGCTGTATTTTTATCTATAATATTTTTTCTTTCTTCTGATGTTATGTACTGTATTCCTTTGTTTAAAGCTGATTCTAATATGGAATTGTTGTTTATCGCAAGACCAAACGGCACTGATATATTATTAAATTCTCTTATATCAAGCTGCCTGTATCTAGGACTTTGAATGATATACTTTGCTTTGTATGTACTGGTCGCAAATGCATCCACCTCACCGTCATTTACCCCGTTACAGGCATCTTCTATCGTGTCATACTCAACAATATTGTATTGTGTTTTGTTTTTCAGACAATCTGATATATATTTATATTTTTTTACCACCGCAATTCTCGCATTGTCATTAAGCGTTCCATAACTGCTCTTTGTTATATAATTTATATCTGAGTCAAACAGACTTTTTGTTATAATACATCAGGTCATCAACATAGACCGGCAGTACAATATCAGTTTTCGTACTATTGAACATATCATAGGGATCCTTCGTATTTATCGCAAAATACTTAAACCTTATTCCGAGCTTTTCGCCCAGCTTATCCATAAGATCTACTGCTATCCCTTTATATTTATGACTCTTTTTGTCATAATAACTTATAGGCTTATAGTCATCATATACTGCAACATTTAATATATTGTTTTTTCTGAGATAATTTTCTTCGTGCTTTCCAAGAGGTGTGTTTATTCTGTCCGGATAATATTTTACATTAAGATCATTCTCAAATGTCGGCTCGGCAAGCTTAAGCTCCGTAAGTGCTTTATTGACATCTTTATAATATGGATTAGTGTTTTTCATAACAATATAATTATGAGATACACTGAATTTATTTAAAATCTTCATATCACCAGTAAGATCCATAACATTGCTTATGACACCGTCCACTTTCTCATCGTCTAAAGCCTGTTTACATTCATTGTAATCATCATAATATACTAGATTTTTATATACATTTATGGATTTTAAATAAGACTTCATCCCCACATAATCAAGGAGCTGTTTTGTTATTGCAATCTTCATCCTGTATATGCTGTTATAGTCATCATAATACAGGTCACCACGATTTTTCTTCGTCATTATGGCGTGATAAGTAGTCATTATATCCTCAGTAGTAAAACTCAGTTCACTTGAAGCCTTAACCGGCTCCGATGCCGGCATGATAATGTCAATCCTGCCACTTTTAAGAAGTCCCGACAATTCTTCCCACGATTTTACTTTTATATAACTATAATCAAAATGAATACTTGAAAATTTGGATATTTCGTTCAGATAATCTACACCATATCCACATTCATCTCCATTTGAATCGTACTCAAAAAATCCGTCAAGCCGGCAAAAACCTACTTTAAGTTTTACTGTAGACAATTCGTCTGCTGACGCAGTATCAGAATCAAAAATGCTGACTGCTGACAGCAATAAGCATATCATACATATATATTTTAATTTAACCAATATATCCCGCATTTTTAATCAGACCTTTCCCATAAAACCTTAGCTGTAAGTATTTTATTATTTTTTTAATATTTCAATTATCTTTTTCTCAACAATTTCAGCCGTTTTTCTATGAGTCTTAACCGTAGGATGCCAGTTTATGCTGAGTCCGTCAGCTTCATCCTGAAACGGAAGTTCAAGATAATATACATTATCCGTATTATTCTTACTGTTAAAAAGTTCAACCGCTCTTTCTACTGAACCACACAGTCTTTTATCCATCGTACCGAGCATACATAAAATCGGTATTTCAGGATTTTTACTCCTTATCGTACCGAGGAATTTTGTATAACCGTTTACAAATTCTTCGTTTCGTGCTGCATCATTATCCGTGTAACTTGCATCATTTGTTCCAAGATACACCGTGATAATGTCCGGAATAAAATTACTGTTATCCCACTTTTCCCATTTGTCCTCAGGTGTGTGAAGATAATCCCTCTCGCAGCCTGCGTCCGTATATTCGTAAAGCATCGGCACAAGCCAGTCCGCATCTTTAACCTTTGGTGCATCTTCTCCTATGTATGCCGTAATCACACCTTTACCGTTCCATGCAACAACATTTACATCCGCATCAAGATGTGTTGCCGTAAGAAGTGAATATGCTCCCATCGGATTTTCTTTTGAAGTATCATGCTGTGTCTCTTCAACTCCACCCTCATTGCCATATCCGCAGGTAATCGAATCACCTACCATTTCTATCTTAAGCTTTTTAGCCGCAGGAGGTGTCAAAATCTCCTCACTGTCCGTCTCTATCCATTTGATGCCGCAAGCTGCATACTCTGCTTCTGAATATTTTATAAGAGTGACTGTTACCGTTTTTTCTTCATCTGACTCATAAAGTACATACTCAGCTTCGTCTTTGTCAAGACAAAATCTTTTATATGGCTCCTCATCGGCAGCCGCACCATACGATATTTCATTATCCTTTTCTTCCTTAACAAACACGGCAACCCATGCGTAATCTCTCTTTTCATGGGTTGAGGCATCCGATACCAATTCCACCTTTGCTGTCTTTCCCTTAAATCTGAACGATACACTTGAACCGGTATAACCGAGATAACGCACTCCGTCCCTGTATATGGTTCGTCCCGTTATCTTAGTATTGTTCTCATCTGCTGCAAATCTCATAAATTCTCCTCGATTCTATTATCCTCATTTTCAGGCGGATATTCATAATCCGCTCTGCTGCTTTCTTTTAATACTATTATCTGCTTCTGATATTTAATATCATTTATCTATCCTGCCGGAGTTGCTGTCGGTGCAGTCTCAACACTTTTATTTATATCAAGCCAGCAAGCCTGCCTTAAGGCTATTTCGCTGTTTGATACATCCTCTCCTTTTATATTTCCGTCAGGCTGTACGCATAATATCTCATTTGATTTTTCGCCTGCTTCTTTAAGCCAGTATGCCATATCTGCCTGTGGAATCACATTCTTATATTTTTCAAAATCATCCTTTGAAAGTTCAAAGAAGTATTCAGGAAATTCACTGTCATCTGCCGATTTTACATAATTTTGAACCACGACAAGTCCAAGTTCATTGTCGGAATATTTTTTCAACTGCTTTGTGTTGAGCCAGCGGCGGGCTTTTGACTCATACCAGTCGTTACTTTCCGTTTCCTCCATCGAAAATCTCTTTTTCTTTCCTGCTTTCTCTTTCATCATAAGCACTTTGCCATCAGATGTTTTTTCAAGAATGACCCAGTTTGCAGTTCCAAATATAACCACATCACCGACATTCGCTGCCTGTATAAATTTCTTTTCAAGTTTTGCAGCTCTCTCCTGTGCGTCAAACTTTTTCTCAGCCTTTTTGAAATTTATCAAAGCCGATTTGTCCTTTCCTTTTTTCTCCTTTTTCAATCCTATATAATAATAGCACTTTTTCATATTGCCATTTGCAACCAAAAAGCCATCTGCTTCTTTATAGTTGGCTATGGCAAGTTTGTATTTTTTTTGTGACTGGTGATATATCCCCTTGCACATCGGATACACCGGAGTTTGCCAAAGGAATACTATCAGTGCAGCAAAAACAGCCAGCACAATTCCTCTTCTTTTATATGCTGCCTTAGTTTCAAGTTTTAATATTCCTTTCTGACATTCTTCTATATGCCTGTCACATTCTTCGACCTTGTACTTGAACTTTTTACATCTTTCAAAATTCTCTATGGCATCTACAAAATCGCTTTTAGTCTTTGACTTTTTCTGTCTTTGGCACGATAAATCAAACACCTCAGCAGTTCCGTTCTTTACCGCTTTATCAGCAATCTCAAGACACTTTGCCCTTCTCTCATCGGAATCAAGATATCCTGGGATTTTTCCAAACTTAGCGGCAGCATTGTTCATAGAAATATAAACTCTTTCAAATCTCTCAACGCAGTCTGCAGCTTCCATCACTGAAACCGCTGAATTGTATATTTTTTCTTCTGCAGACAGAACTCTTACTTCTTTTCCTGCCGCTTTTTTTGCCGCATCCCTTGCAGCCTTTATAGCCGCCCTTTTTTCAGCTTTTAGAGTTGCTTTATCTTTTTTATTTTCAAAAGTATCAGCCATTTGCATTTTCCACCTTATTTTTTTTCCTATCAAAGATTTTTCCAACATAGTCCACGGTAGGTCCCATCATTATGACCATACATACAGTCATAATACCAACTTCCCCACCTGCCGCAAATCCTATACATGTTGCCACCAGGTCATAGATAATCCTTACAACCCTGAATGTATTTTTTCCCGTATATTTTTCTATCTTATCACTTATAAGAAATGATACCGCATCATAAGGAGCTGTACCGTGTCCACTCTGCATATATACTGCTGCCGCAACAACAAATATTATAAGTCCCGGTATCAGAAAGCCGACTCGCATACCAAGTGAAAGATGTGCCGGTACATGAAAAATATCCTTAAACACCCATGAGAAAAAATCTGCTGAATATCCGACAAGTATCATATTTCCCAGAGTTCCTGTTCCTATAAGTTTTCTCTCAAATATGACAACAAGTACCAGAAGTACCAAATTTGATATAAGCTGATAGTTTCCAAATGTCATGCCGAGTCTGGCTGAAATGCCATAATTCATAGCGGAATACGGGTCCGTCCCCATATCACTTAAAACAAGCATTGCCACGCACATTCCCATAAGGATAACAGCTATTATCATCATAAAAAAACTTTTTGTCCACTCTTTAGTAAATTTAAAATTCATAATTCTTTCCTATCCCATTTATTTTTACTCTCAGAAAACATAATATCACAGCAACCACCCATTGTCACGCTATTTCTTTGTGTTACCTCTTTTTATAGTAACAGTTCATCCTTGCTTTTTATATCTTATATTGGTCTGCCCAAATACATACTGTTTTGAACTTACCTGTTTTTGTGCCTTGCTATACTTAAAATCACGCTTTTCTCTCTCTGCTATAAGTGTCCTCTTTGCTCTCAACTCCTCTTTCTCCATCTGTACCTTTTCAAAATCTTTATTTTGTATCTCATAAACAAACCTTGAAACATCTGCATCTTTGTTAAATCTCTCTTTAACATAATATATATGAAGATGTTTTTTCGCCCTTGTCATAGCCACATAAAACATTCTTCTCTCTTCTTCCATGTCGGCATCAAGAACCGCTTTTGAGTGCGGTGTCACCCCCTCGTTTGCATCAGGTATGAATACACATTCATATTCAAGTCCCTTTACTCCATGCATTGTCATAAGAAGTACGGCATCCGACTGTTCCTGCCCGTTAGAAAGCATCCTGCTCTTGACTGCCTGTTCTTTAAGTTCTTCCGAGTATGACCTTATATACTCAAACCACTCTTCAAAGTTATCATAGCCTTTTGCCTCCTCCTGAAGCTCATCTAAAAAATCCATCATCTCATCAGCTCTGACACCTTTGTACTCCGCATAGTCTTTTATATAATCGTCATATCCTATCCCGTTTCTTATAAAATTTATCGCCGGATACGGTTTCAGATTTGATAGCATTTTAAGGTCATACTGAAACTGCTCAAAACGCTCAATCATCCACTCCTTATCTTCATAATATTTTTTGAGTTCCTCTATATCGACAATGCTTTCAGTAAATGCTGACCGGTGCACATATCTTTTTGGTCTGTTTATAATACGGAGGAAATCAGCCCTCTCCCTGCTTCCCTGTGCAATTTTTATATATGTAATAATATCTCTGGCTATCCAGTGATCATATATATTGGGTATGCGTTCTTTCATAACAAACGGTATATTAAATTCCATCAGCTTTGAACTCATAGTCCTTGCCTGTGTATTTGTTCTAAAAAGCACCGCCATCTGACTGTACGGTATCCCGCTGTCTTTATATTCAAGTATCTTTGCCCTGATATTTTCACATTCTTCAGATATTTTGTTAAATTCTTTTATCTCTATTTCTTCCCCATACTCATTTTCAGCCGTAAGTTTTTTGGATAGTCTGTTTTTATTCTTTTCAATAAGTTTTGCGGCCCGTTCTACAATAGCACCGCTGCACCTGTAATTTATACCGAGTACATATCTTTTTGAATCTTTATAGTCCTTTAAAAACTGTTTCATTATGTCAGGCTTTGCACCTCTGAAACCATAAATTGACTGGTCATCATCACCTACGATAAAAAGATTGTTTTCAGGTGCGGCAAGCATTTTTACTATATCATATTGAACCTTATTTATGTCCTGAAACTCATCTATGAGAATATAAGGATACTGTTTATGCCACATCTGCCTTATGTCCTCTCTCGCCTTAAGAAGTTCATAACAATAGACCAGCATATCGTCAAAATCTATAAGTTTCCTGCCCTGTAAAGCTTTCTGATAGCCTGTAAATATTCTTCTGAAAGACTCTCCCGGACAGTTTGGCGAATAATAGTGTTGTAATTCTATCATCTCGCCCTTGACTCTGCTTATCTCCCCCTCAATATCATTTAAAAAGTCATTTTCATCCTGTATCTCTATATCTTCTTTATTTATAAGTTCTTTTAATATCTGTCTTTTAGTATCATCACGGATAATATTATCTGCAGTATAATGATACGCATATTTTAATATTGTAAAAAATATAGCATGAAATGTTCCAAAATATACTCTTTTAGAAGCATCACCCATCATGCTCTCATATCTTTTTTTCATCTGGACTGCCGCCGCTTTTGTGAATGTGATAACAAGTATGTTGGTATTTTTTACTCCTTTTTCCTCAACAAGATACCTGACTCGTTCTGTTATAACCCTCGTCTTTCCTGAGCCCGGTGTCCCTATAACAAGACATGGTCCCTTAAAATGTTCTATTGCTTTTTTCTGCTGTTCATTCAAATTCAAAACTGCTACTCCTAACTAACTAATTTAGGCAGGATTCCAAAACATACGAAACCCTGCCTTTTTATTTTGCTTTTCCATATCTTTTCCATAAACCTGTGTCAGACAGATATTCCTAATCCGCCTGATAATGTTAAACTCATCTGTGTCTAAAAATCCATAACCTGTGCAAACATATCCCTTAGATTTCCATATGCCCTGTAGTCTGCACGATCATCACCAACTTTTTCAATGTCATTTAAAAGAAGAAGCTTATCCCCCTGATAATACTTCACCATATAACGACAGAGTGTTGAGTTTATCCCTGCACCTAATACTAATAGTATATCCGCATTCTCAACTATGGTACTCGCCTTACTTATTTTTCCATTGTCAAGCATCTCTCCAACAAGTGTAAATCCCGGTCTGAGTGGGATACCGCACTTTTCACATACCGGTATGCCTTTTGCGTGCTTTATATAATGTGAATCATATAATCTTTTACACCTTGGACATACATTCTCATCTACAGAACCGTGAAGCTTTATGACATTGCTGCATCCTACTTTATCATATATAGAATAAACCGAACGCGTAACCACTGCACTGAGCTTACTGCACTGCTGCAATTTATATATACCATAATGGATGGGCGAAGGCTGCGGATCATCAATATTTAAAATAACCTCCTTATAATACTTGTAAAACAGAGGCGCACGTCTCGTGTAAAATGATGAAGATACTATCTCATCGTTTGGGTAACCATATTTTTGCTCAACATCATATGCGAGATGCTCAGCATTTACACCGTTAAGTCCCATATCATATGTAATGTTCATACCCGCAAGCACTACGATATTTCCGCCCTCGCGTATAATGTCTCTCATTTTTTCAAGAACCTGCTCCATAGAACCCTCATTTCTGCACACATTTTTGTGCATAGTGTGAAATACAAAATCTGTGTCAAGTGTGCACAGACACAAATCTTCGGTGCGAAAAACCTATCTTCACACTTTCTCCTTTAATGATACCTAAAATCACTCTCCAAGATATGTGCATATACACTTTACAGCGTTATCAATGCCTGAAAGATCACTTCTGACAACAAGGTCATAGTTGTTTAAATCTGTCCACTTTTCACCTACATGATAATTGTAATAATTGCCTCTTCTCTTATCATTTTTCAAGATGACATCCGCCGCCTTATTTTCCTCTATGTTATACTCACTCACGGCACGCTCAATCCTAAATGACATTGCTGCCTTTATGAAAAGATTTACTACATCCTCTCTCTCTTTTAATACATAATCAGCACATCTTCCCACTATAATGCACGGTCCCTCCTCCGCAACTTTTCTGATAACATCAGACTGTGCAAGGAAAATCCTGTCATCAAGCGACAAACCACTGAAACCAAAATCCTGGTTTCCATAGACATTTATACCCATAGCAAGTGAATAAAGCAAACTGTTTGTAGCCTTATCCTCAGCTCTTGCAAATGTTTCCTCAGCAAATCCGCTCTCCTTTGCCGCTCTCGTAATGATTTCATTATCATAAAAAGGAATATCGTAATGTTTAGCAAGCTTTTGTCCTATTTCGCGTCCGCCACTTCCATACTGTCTGCTTATCGTAATAATCTTATTCATAGGTCATACCCCCCTGTTCTGATTTCCAATATAATTGGCTATTTTCCATAAATTATTATATATTCATTATACACTTTTTTTGCTATTTGCACAATGATTTTATTCTCTTTTTATGGCTGAACTGCTTGTGACCTAACATCTAAGCATCCATGAATTTTCAGGTTTTCTTTTTATTTCCTGTTTATTTTCATACATTGCCGCATCTGCTTTCTTGAAAACATCGTCATAACAACTATGTTTTTTACTGTCATAATGCACGATTCCCATAGCCACTGAAGCGAAATAATAATCAGGGTACATTTCATTTATTTGTTCAAACTGCTGTTCAAGATTTCTGCGGCAGTTGTTTAGCTGTTCTATGTCTGCATTTTCTATTATTGCAACAAACTCATCACCGCCTATCCTGAATACCGGGCTATGCTTAAATGCACGGCATATACATCTGCATGAATCTATAATAAGTATATTTCCCTTTTCATGGCCATAATTGTCATTTACATATTTCAAACCGTTTATATCAAAAATCGCAACCGCAAAATCAACCTCACTGTTTTTTATAACATCATCAATAATCTCTATGTATTCTTTATATGCAGTAACATTTTTAACTCCCGTAAGCCCATCAACATAAGCTATTTGATTTGCATAGTTTAATGCATCCTGAAGTTCTAATATCTGCTGTTTTTCGTTTGAGATGTCCTGAACAGCAAATATAACATGCTTTAGCTTTCCATTTTCATCCCTGTCAACTTCTATAAATCTTGCACGACACCAGCCTACCTTTTTCCCCTTATACTCGGTAGATATATATTCATTTTTCCCCATTCGCTCATCAAGAGTTGACAAGTCTGTAAATTCAAGCATCTTGTTTATATGCTTTTGCACGGCACGCTCTAAATATATTTTTCTCAATGCCGTTGATGCACACTTTGTGTCACCAACTGCCTCATTAGCCAATGTATAATCTTTTATTCTCTCATAACTGTCATCATGCATATTAATGTAATACATGAATATGTAAATATTTGCCAATGAACTGACGGTATTGTACTGGCGTTTTTCATGCTCAAGTGCTATCTTTAATTCTGCCTGGGAATATTCAAGCTCGATATTTTTCATAATGACTTCCTGTGCCACCTCATCAACACTAAGATTGCAATATGCACTTATAACACCTATACAGATACCTATCACAAGCATATTTGTCTGAGGCTCCATATTTTGAATAAATGCTCCTAGTATAACAGGCACAGTAAATGATATTAGCACAACATATCTTTTGCCTCTGCCGGACTTTTTTTCAAGATATGCATCTTTTAACAATGCTGCTGTCGAAATCGTAATATAAACCGCAGGTATTATAAAAAGAAATTCATAATATTTTCCTCTCAAAAATTTACCCGCATCATTTATACTGTAAAATCCATCAACAAAGCAGGCGATGATTATAATAATCATATTTATGACAGCCGGTATCGCACAATGCAGACAGCTCATCCGATTTGATATGATTGATGACTCCCGAAATATCCCTGAGTATATAAACCACAAAAATATTGTATAATTAAATGCTATAAAGGCACAAGCCCAAGTCAGACTTCTTAGTCCTCTGCACATATTGATTATTCCAGAATCTGCAAGATAACCTGCTGCAAATGCAATAACCATGCAAAAACTTGAAAATGTAATCCAGAAATATAATTTCATGAAAATATCTTTTTTCTTCCAGCCATATAATCTTGTAATAATCAGCAACAATGTTGCCGCACATATAATATCTGTTTTTGTATATGTAAACATTCCTTTTAATATTGCATGCACTCCATCAACCTCCCAAAAACACAAAGTATAATCTGATCTGAATAACGGTTTCACATATATTTTTTAACAGATACTTATCTATTCATGTACTATGCGCGCAGCAAATAATAAATATTATTCTGCACTATCAAGACTTGGAATCTGCACCTGTATATCACAGTCCATTCCATAGTCAACACCGTCTATCTTAAATCCAAAAATCTCATAAAATTCTTTCCAATATTCGTCTATATCTGCAACTTCCGTAAGATTTTCAGGAGTTATCTCGTTCCAGATTTTCTCAACTTCCTGCTGAACCTCAGATTCCATCTCATAATCATCCATACGGATAAGTCTCTTATCATCAACCGGAACACCTGAAGGATTGCAAAGTCTGTCATGCACAAGTCTATACATCTGCTGAATGCATTCTTCATGCACATTTTTTTCTTTCATTACTTTTAATAGTATTGATAAATATAATGGTACGATAGGAATAGCTGCACTCGACTGTGTTACAACAGCCTTGTTTACTGAAACATACGCACTTACTCCGTCAACCTGCTCGTCTATCTCATCGGCAGTCTTATATAAATCTGCTTTCGCCCTTCCGATAGAACCATCAAAATAGATAGGATGTGTAAGTACAGGTCCAATATATGAATATGCAACCGTCACTGCATTGTCTGAGAGCACATCCGCTTCTTTCATGGCATCTATCCATAAACGCCAGTCCTCACCGCCCATTACCTTAACGGTAGCGTTTATTTCGTCCTCTGTCGCAGGCTCGATAGTTACCTCTGAAATCTCATTTGTAGAGAGGTCTATCGTCTTGTTCGTGTATGCTCCGTCAGTTGTCTTTAACACTGAACGGTATGTCACCCCGTCAGGAGCTTTTCTTCTAGGTGCAGCCACACTGTAGATAACCATGTCAACTTTGCCAAAATCTTTTTTTATAAGGTCTATTGTCTCTTTCTTTATATCATCTGAGAACGCATCACCGTTTATCGTCTTTGCATAATGACCGTCTTTTGTGGCAAACTCCTCAAATGCAACGGTATTGTACCATCCGGCTGTTCCCGTTCTTTTCTCTTTTCCTGCTTTGTCAAATATGACACCGATAGTATCTGCATCACATGAATATGTAAGTGCTATTCTGCTCGCAAGTCCATACCCCATTGAAGCACCGATGACAAGAACTTTCTTTGGTCCGTCAGTCTTTGGCATACTGTTTATATAATCAATCTGCTCCCTAACTGCAGCCTTACATCCCTCAGGGTGTGCAGTTGTGCACATAAATCCTCTTACTTTTGGTTCTACTATCATTTTCTTTTTCCTCCATAAAACAATGCATTTAGTTCTCTATAAAACTTTTAACTTATATTTTCTATTCAATATACTATCCTATAAAACCATATAAAATCAAAAAGATGCCGCCAATGCGACACCTTTTGATTTACCGAAAGCGGTTATATACCATTTCGGCGCCCCTGCCAAGGATTGTTTACGCTCGTTTTTTAATCCTTGTGCATTTCTACTTTACTATATTTAAAGTATTATGTCAATCAGCCATTATATCTGCCTGACAACTTTTGCCATGCAGATATATGCTTATAAAAAATTAGTCGTCTAATTCAGTTGTTGTCGAAAATACAAGCTCTCCATCTTCAGACTTTACTGTGTCATCTGCCGGAGTCTCCTGCTCTGCTGCTGAATTTTCAGCTTCTTTTTCTGCTGATTTGCCATTCTTTTCTTTTGCTTTTTCCTTAGCTTCTTTCTCTGCTGCTTCCATCTTAGCTCTTCTGCGCTCCTCGATCATCTTTTCTGCTGCTTCGTCACAGTCAAGCTTAACTTCACGGTAGCACTTCATACCTGTACCTGCCGGTATAAGTTTACCGAGGATAACATTTTCCTTAAGACCAACGAGTGGGTCAATCTTGCCTTTGATAGCTGCATCAGTAAGAACTTTTGTTGTCTCCTGGAATGATGCTGCTGATAGGAATGAGTTCGTTGCAAGTGAAGCCTTTGTGATACCGAGCATACACTGCTGTCCCGTAGGAGCTTCTTTTCCTTCCTCTGTAAGTCTCTCGACTTCATCTTCAAATTCAAGTGCATCAACCATTACACCAGGTAAGAACTCTGAGTCTCCTGCTGTCTCGATGCGGATTTTCTTAAGCATCTGACGAACAATGACCTCGATATGCTTATCGTTTATCTCAACACCCTGTAAACGGTAAACTCTCTGAACTTCACGGATCATGTAATCCTGAACGGCACGAACACCCTTGATTGCAAGAATGTCATGTGGATTTACACTACCTTCTGTAAGCTCGTCACCTGCTTCGAGGACTTCGCCCTCTGTTACTTTTATACGCGAACCATAAGGGATAAGATATGCTCTCTCATCTTTAAGTTCGTCATTTGTTATAACAACTTCACGCTTCTTCTTTGTATCACGGATAGAAACTCTACCACCAATCTCTGCGATAATTGCAAGTCCTTTTGGCTTACGAGCCTCAAAAAGCTCCTCGACACGAGGAAGACCCTGTGTAATATCATCTCCGGCAACACCACCACTATGGAATGTACGCATAGTAAGCTGTGTACCAGGCTCACCGATAGACTGTGCTGCTATGATACCAACTGCTTCACCGACCTGAACCGGCTCACCTGTTGCAAGGTTGGCACCGTAACACTTAGCACAAACACCGACATGGGATTTACAGGTAAGTATTGTACGAATCTTAACCTTTGCTTTTGCTCTGTTTTCAGCAATCTCTTTACGCTGGCATACAAGTGCGGCACGCTTTGGCGTAATCATGTGGTTTGCTTTTACGATAAGCTCTCCATCATCACTGTATATATCTTCGCAGGCAAAACGTCCTGTAATTCTCTCCTGAAGTTCCTCGATTACATCCTTTCCGTCAGTAACCGCTGAAATCTCCATACCTGAAATCTCTTTTCTGTTTGCACAGCAGTCAATCTCACGAATGATAAGATCCTGTGATACATCGACAAGACGACGCGTAAGGTATCCTGAATCGGCTGTACGGAGAGCTGTATCTGACATACCCTTTCTGGCACCATGTGCAGAAATGAAGTATTCCAATACATCAAGTCCCTCACGGAAGTTTGACTTGATAGGAAGCTCGATAGTACGTCCTGATGTATCTGCCATAAGTCCACGCATACCGGCAAGCTGTTTAATCTGTTTGTCAGAACCACGGGCTCCGGAATCCGCCATCATGAAGATGTTGTTGTATGCATCAAGTCCTGTAAGAAGTGCAGTTGTGATTTCATCATCCGCCTGCTGCCAAACCTTGATAACACCCTTGTATCTCTCCTCTTCTGTAAGGAATCCACGGCGATACTTTCTTGCTATCTGCTCTACAGTCTTTTCAGCTTCTGCAAGAATTGTCTTTTTCTCTGCCGGCACTGTCATGTCGGAAATAGAAACCGTCATGGCTGCACGGGTTGAATATTTATAACCGATTGCCTTAATGGCATCCATTGTCTCTGCTGTACCTGTTGCACCATGTGCATTGATACATTTTTCAAGAATCTGCTTAAGCTGTTTCTTTCCTACATGGAAATCAACCTCAAGTTTAAGGAAATTGTCAGGGTTTGTTCTGTCTACAAATCCCATATCCTGTGGAAGAATTTCATTGAAGATAAATCTTCCGAGTGTTGAGCAAATAATCCTTGACTCTGTCTCGCCATCGGCATTGATGCCTGTTCTGCGGACATTTATTCTCTCATGGAGGCATATCTCATGGTTTTCATACGCCGTGATAGCTTCCTCCATTGATTTGTAAAATCTATAATATCTCTCCGGATGCTTATCTGCATCAGGGTCATCAATATAGTCAGGCTTTGTTCTTGAAAGCTCCGGACGCTCCTGTGTGAGATAGTAAATACCAAGTACCATATCCTGTGAAGGAACAGCAACCACTCCACCGTCTGACGGCTTCAGCAGGTTGTTTGGTGATAACAAAAGGAAACGGCACTCTGCCTGTGCTTCAACGGAAAGCGGAAGATGGACAGCCATCTGGTCACCATCGAAATCGGCATTGAACGCTGTACATACAAGTGGATGAAGCTTGATAGCCTTACCTTCTACAAGGATAGGCTCGAATGCCTGAATACCAAGTCTATGAAGCGTAGGGGCACGGTTAAGCATAACCGGATGCTCGCGGATAACTTCTTCAAGTACATCCCAAACCTCTGTCTGAAGTTTTTCTACCATCTTCTTAGCCTGCTTGATGTTGTGTGCTGTCTCATTGGCAACAAGTTCTTTCATAACGAACGGTTTGAAAAGCTCGATAGCCATTTCTTTTGGAAGACCACACTGATAAATCTTAAGTTCTGGTCCTACTACGATAACTGAACGTCCTGAATAGTCA
>ERZ780177.2257-NODE-2257-length-16336-cov-4.100731_pt1 | contig 16336 bp, 8 predicted proteins | sample MGYA00510973_ERZ780177 | MGnify/ENA primary metagenome ERZ780177 (study PRJEB29588, sample SAMEA2144396) | human gut metagenome | biome: human gut; feature: human-associated habitat; material: faeces | place: Denmark | collected 2008/2010 ...
ACAGCGCAGATAAAGATTCTAACGTAGAAGGCGGTGAATAAAATGTCTAAGATTTATCATCCGGATTGCAAATCTCTTATCACATCTATGTATGTGAAGAATGGGCTTATCGCTATTCTGTTCTTGATTGCTTCTATTTTCGGTGTTGTTGTAATGCAGGAGTGGAAGATTCTTCTTATCGGCTTGATGTGCGCCGCTTATTTTATTTTTGAGATTCATAATGATGAAAAAAATGAACGGTATAAGACTGTTAAGGGAATTGTTGCATCCGATGAGTCCAGCAAAAATATGATTCGCCAGCAGATTTCAACCTATCGAATCATCCCTGTCAATGAGGATGGAGAGTTTATCTCTCCAGTTGTAGAGGCTGTTGTTTCTGGCAATGGATATACGGCTTCTATCTCAAAAGAGACCCGTACCATCCATTTTGTCGCCAATGATGGAACGTTAACCCCTTCCCTAGAAAGCGGAATGGCCTCGTTAGGAACAGATAAGCAAATCTTTTGGGGAAAGAGAACTTTTAGTGAAATTCCTGCGAAAAATATAAGCAATAATCTAGAAGATGCTGGTAACAACAATGTTGAACTACTACGAAACTGGGCCAAAATAACGCTGAATCTCTCATCGGAGGCAGCTGTGAAATTGAAAAATGTTTCTTATCTCATTTATAATGAATCACAGTTGGCATCTATCGGTTATAAAGATGCGGGAAAGTTGAATATTCCAAATCAAGATTTTTATGCGCCCCAGAATGAGCCAGATGCTAGTAAATATGCGAAGCCGGGTGAATCTGTGTATACTTTTGAACATTATAATCAAGATAAGAAAGCGACTTTTGTTATTATTAAGGCGCAATTTGATGGTAGCGAGACCTATACATATTATAAGATTGATCTTGCCGTAAAGGATGAGAATGATAAGGTAACTCGTGTTTATGATGTCGTTCGTAATTATGCCTTTAATATAACGGTCAAGAGCGTTTCCAGAAAAGGAGCTACGTGGGCTGAGGTTATAGATGAAAATGTGATAGCGGATAATAATATCACGGCCTCGGCTATTATGGAAAAGTATCCGAATATAACTTATGATGGCGAGGCCTTGAATGTTACAAAGACGACATTCGTTTTTACGGGCTCTTCTAACACATTGTCGATGACTGCGACATATGCGGGAACAGGGCAGTTGAGTGTGGTTCCGGGTGAGGGAATGTCGGATGTCGTAGATGGTAACTTAAGTTATCCTTCTTGGATACCTTCTGGCAATCAGACGATAACGATTACAGCCAATATAAAGCCGGCTCCTGACTCCGGTGAGAAGATAGCGTATTTCTACGTGGTAGGAGGTAATTTGCAGCGTAAGATTAAATTGGTCTTACGTCCCCCTTATGACTTTATTAATCCGAGATTTGAAGACGTGAAGGAGGGGACGGGTACAAATGAAATTGCCGCAGGTCAGAAGCAAGATGCTTATCTGAAATTCTCGATACCGGAAGATATTGATGAATCCTTATTCCCCATTGAATATAAGATATATACTAAAAAACTGTATGCAGTAGAACCCGGTGTTCGTTTGGAAACGACCGGAGCGAGCGATTGGTACTACGTCTATACGGATCAGATATTTAGTCCTGAAGAGAAGGTTATTCATTTTAAAACAAATACAGCAAATGATGATGAAGATGATGTTATTTTAAAGGCTGATTTATTCAATCCTGTTTCTGATTTGAGTTATACTAGACCTGAAAAAGTTAAAGAGACGAAAACTTTCTATTTGCAATGTCGAAGAAATGGAAGCAATGTGGGAAGTAATGTAACGATCACTTATTCCATATCAAGTGGTGGAGGAGCAGCAATTAGAACTAATAATAGCTCTAAAATAATATTGGATAAAGTATCCGTGTATGCAGATGATGAAATAACGTTTACACACACATCTTGGGGAGGTACGTATACTGCGAAAATGTCTGTATCTGATTTGGCGAAAAGTAGTACCAGTAATTATGTATTTGTGGATATGAGATAATAATAACGGGTTCCCATCCATCATGTGAATAATGGATGCGGGGAGCGTGCAGCACACAATGGATTGAATTTGTTTTACACGTAGGCTGCACCTCCTCCCCGGCCCTTTACCTCATATAGCATTCGTGCTTCATCGATGCCATTCATTCCGTAAGGAGATGGGCGGCATCGCTTTCTTCATTTGCTGATGAAGTTAACTTGCTTTGGTCTGAGATCAAAGGTTCTTGCGTAAAAAATTGCGCAACCCTTTGTTTATTAAAAAAAAGGCTCTATCTTTGCAGCCCGAATAAGTATGCGAATAATAATAAATAATATAGAAAGATGAAAAGAACATTCCAACCTTCCAACAGAAAAAGAAAGAACAAGCATGGCTTCCGTTCTAGAATGGCTACCGCTAATGGCCGTAGAGTATTAGCTTCTCGTCGTGCTAAAGGCAGAGCTAAATTAACGGTATCTGACGAATACAACGGATAATTAGTCACGTTCTAAAGATTTATAAAGAAAGTAGAGGTTTTTTCCTAAAAAGCCTTTACTTTCTTTGTTTTTGTAGTATTGTTCTGGTGGGTATTGGTCTATATGCCGTTTTTTTTCTACTTTTGAACCGCCTACAAATACATACGTGAAATGAGTAACTTTTTTGTAAAACTGATAAAGAATCCGTTTGTCATCAATCTCTTGTTGGTGATAGTCGTGTCGTGCGGCGTTGTTTATGGCGTACTGGCGTGGCTGGATTCTTATACCCGCCATAATCAAGCGGTGGTCGTTCCGGACGTGAAAGGAATGAAGCTAGAGGACGCCGCCGAGTTTTTCGGGAATAATAAGCTACGCTATAACGTGATCGATTCCGTATTCTCGAAAGATGTGGCTCCGGGCTCCATCGTGGAGTTGGTTCCCGGTGTCGGATCGAAGGTGAAAGAGGGGCGGATCGTCTTTGTTACGATTAACGCATTGACCTCCCAGATGGCCGTGATACCGGAGGTGGAAGACTTATCTTTCCGTCAGGCGTATGCCTTGCTGCGGGCCCGTGGCTTCTCGTCGGTCGAGATAGAGTATGTGCCGGGCGATTATAAAGATTTGGCGATGGGGGTGGAGTTAAACGGGCGTACCTTGCTCAAAGGGGAACATGTACCGTTGACCGCTCATCTGGTATTGAAAGTAAGCAGTGGCGATCCGAATATGCTTCCCGACTCATTGGCTTTGGATAGTATTCCGGTAGAACCATTGGATAGTGATATAGAAAACTGGTTTTAAGGGAATGGACGAGTTTTTGGACGATATGGATGATGAACAGGTAGACGACCTGTTGATGCCGGAAGAAGACGAAACATCGTCGAGCCAGATGTATGAGCATTTCCGCTTCGTAGCGGACAAGGGGCAATCCCTGCTCCGGGTGGATAAGTTCTTGGTAGACCGTATGATGGGCGCTACCCGTAACCGCATCCAATTGGCGGCTGAGGCGGGTTGCATCTTGGGGAACGATAAGCCGGTGAAAAGTAATTACCGGGTGAAACCTTTGGATGTGGTTTCTATCGTGATGGATCGCCCACGCCGGGAACTGGAGATTATCCCCGAAGATATCCCTTTGAATATAGTATATGAGGACGATGATTTGCTGGTGGTGAATAAGCCGGCAGGCTTGGTCGTACATCCCGGCCACGGTAATTATACTGGTACATTGGTGAATGCCTTGGCTTATTATTTGAAGGATGATCCCTATTATGATCCTTCCGATCCTCGTTTAGGCTTGGTACACCGTATCGATAAGGATACGTCGGGCTTATTGGTGGTGGCTAAACGCCCGGAGGCCAAGAGTAACCTGAGCCTGCAGTTCTTCAACAAGACAACCAAACGTAAATACCGTGCCTTGGTATGGGGCATCGTTCAAGAGGATGAGGGGCGTATCGAGGGAAATATCGGTCGTGACCCTCGTGACCGTATGCAAATGACCGTCTTCCCGGAAGGCGATCAAGGCAAGACCGCCGTCACCCATTACACCGTGTTGGAACGCTTGGGCTACGTGAGCTTGGTGGAGTGCCGTCTGGAGACGGGGCGCACGCACCAGATCCGTGTACATATGAAATATATCGGTCATACGCTTTTCAACGATGAGCGGTATGGCGGACATGATATCTTGAAAGGAACAACTTTTACTAAATATAAACAGTTCGTGCAAAACTGTTTCGCTATTTGTCCACGTCAGGCCTTGCATGCTAAGACGTTGGGGTTCGTTCATCCTACTACGGGAGAGGAGATGTTTTTCGATTCTGAGATTCCTTCCGATATGCAGCAGCTGATCGACAGATGGCGTGTATATGCGAACACTAAAGAATTGTAAAAATGAAAAAGAACATCGCTATCGTAGCAGGGGGAGATTCCTCCGAGATCGTTATTTCATTAAAAAGTGCGGACGGAATCTACTCTTTTATTGATAAAGACAAATATAATTTATATATTGCCATCGTTAAGAGGGATGAGTGGGCGGTTATACTTCCTAGCGGGGAACATACACCAATTGATAAGAATGATTTTAGCTTCAAGGAGAATGGCGTGACGAGGCATTTTGACTTCGCTTATATAACGATACATGGTACTCCGGGCGAGGACGGACGTTTGCAAGGATATTTCGATATGATCGGTATGCCTTACTCGTCTTGCGGGATGCTGGTGAGCGCTTTGACATTCAATAAATACGTATGTAATCATTACTTGAAAGACTTTGGTGTAAAAATTGCCGCGTCCATTCATTTATTCAAGGGAGAGACTATTACGGACGAAGAAGTCGTGACTCGTTTGGGTTTGCCTATTTTCGTGAAACCAAACGATGGGGGTAGTAGTTTTGGCGTGACGAAGGTGAAAGAGGTCTCCGCTATCCAGCCCGCTATCGCTAAGGCGTTTGGGGAAGGACGTGAGGTGATTCTCGAGCGCTTTATCGATGGAACGGAAGTGACATGCGGTTGCTATAAGGTGGAGGGTAAAGAGGTTGTCTTCCCTTTGACCGAGGTGGTTACGAATAACGAATTCTTCGATTTCGACGCGAAGTATAACGGACAGGTGGACGAGATCACTCCGGCCCGTATCTCCACCGAGTTGACGGAGTTGATACAGCGCGAGACATCAAGGATCTACGATATATTGGGCGCCAAAGGACTGATTCGTGTGGATTATATTATTCCGGCAGACGGGGAGCCTGTCTTACTGGAAATAAACACGACACCGGGAATGACGGCTACCAGCTTTATCCCACAGCAAGTACGTGCGGCGGGATTGGATATAAAGGATGTCATGACAGACATTATTGAAGACGAACTCAAAAACAGAAAAACAAAATGAATAGATATGGATACAGAAACAGTTTCCCCTAATTTCGACGACATCCGTCCGCTGAACAACAGTGAGGTGAAGGACGCGATTGAAAAATTGGTCGCCAATGAGGATTTCGAGCGGGCTTTACGTTACATAAAGCCGAATTTGAATTGGGAGGAATTCTCAGTTGCCATGCGTGCTTGCAAGACGAAGGAGGAGTTTAAATCTACTCTGGCCTATGACGCTGTAATGACGGTGGCGAAAAATACTACTTTCTCGCTTACTATCTCAGGGCGTAGCCGTCTGCCGAAAGATAAGGCGGCCTGTACGTTTATCTCGAACCATAGGGATATCGTATTGGATGCCTCCTTCTTGAACGTCATGTTATATGATGTGGGGTATGGTATGACGCAGGTCGCTATCGGCGACAATCTTTTAATCCGTCCGTGGATCGAGACGTTGGTGCGCTTGAATAACAGCTTTATCGTGAAGCGTGGCGTTTCTGTTCGTCAGATGTTGGAGGTCAGCAAGACGCTTTCCGCCTATATCCATCATGCGATCAAGAATGTGAACGAGTCTGTATGGATCGCCCAGCGTGAGGGACGTGCTAAGGATTCGGACGATCGTACGCAGGGCAGCGTATTAAAAATGTTGAGTATCGGCGGTGATAAGGATAATCTGTTGTTGAATTTGATGGACTTGAATATCGTACCGGTCGCTATCTCCTACGAGTTTGATCCTTGCGATTTCTTGAAGGCGAAAGAATTCCAGATGAAGCGGGATGATCCGGATTACGTGAAATGTCAGCGGGATGATTTGTTGAGCATGGAAACGGGTATCCTGAATAATAAGGGTCGTGTCCACTTCACGATCACTTCCCCGATCAATGATTCCTTGGCTAAACTAGACAAGGATATGGAGAAGAATGAGCTGGTAAGCGCTATCGCGTCCGTTATCGACCGGGAGATCTATAAGAACTATCGTTTCTATCCTTGTAATTACGTAGCTTATGATTGGCTGAACGGTACTCGCCGTTTCCACGAGCATTACGGACCGAAGGATAAGAAGCAGTTCGAGGAGTATATACAAGGACAGTTGGACAAGATCGTCCTTCCGAATAAGGATGAGGCGTTCTTACGTAAGAAACTATTGGAGATGTACTCCAATCCGTTGAAGAACTATTTGACAACTTTATAAGTTCCAATTGATTTTGATAGAGAGGTGTTGTAAAAGAGCGGAAGAAGCCTTTTACAACACCTTTTTGGTTAACCGACGTATCTACGTTCATAAATACCTGCATGAATGTATGTTTCTTAACATACGCTTTCGGTGACATATTGTAATCCCCTATTTCGTATCTTTGGCATATACGGTAAGAAACGCTTACAGTATGCTAATCATTTAAATCAGTAGCAGTATGAAACCGGAAGATTACATCACCCGTGAGGAGAAGTATGGTGCCCACAACTATCATCCCCTGCCGGTCGTTCTCAGAAGAGGCGAAGGCGTGTTCGTGTGGGACGTGGAAGGAAAACGTTATTTTGATTTCTTGTCCGGATATTCGGCGTTAAGCCAAGGACATTGCCATCCTAAGATCGTAAAGGCCCTGATGGAGCAAGCGGAGAGGCTTACGCTCGTGTCTCGTGCCTTTCATGCTGATATACTTGGTGAATACATGGAATTTACTTGCAAATTCTTCGGCTATGACAAACTTCTGCCGATGAATACGGGAGCCGAGGCGGTAGAGACGGCCTTGAAGCTTTGCCGTCGGTGGGGATATCGTCGGAAAGGGGTTGCCCCGGAACGTGCGAAGATCGTGGTTTGTAGCGAGAATTTCCATGGACGTACGATTACGATTATTTCCATGAGTACGGACCCTAGCTCATACGCCGATTTCGGTCCTTATACACCCGGGTTTATAAAGATACCCTATAATAATGTGGATGCGTTGGCCGAGGCCCTGAAAGATCCTGATGCAGTAGGCTTCTTGGTGGAACCGATCCAAGGTGAGGCTGGGGTAGTGGTGCCCGACGATGGTTATCTGCGGGCTTGCTATGATCTTTGTCATCAAAAGAATGTGTTGTTTATCGCGGACGAGATACAGACGGGTATCGGCCGTACCGGTAAGTTATTGGCTTGCGATTACGAGGGGATTCGTCCGGACATCTTGATCTTGGGAAAGGCGTTGTCCGGTGGGGTCAGTCCGGTCTCGGCGGTATTGGCGGACGATGAGATCATGCTTACGATCGCTCCGGGAGAGCACGGTTCTACGTATGGTGGAAATCCGTTGGCGGCGAAAGTCGCTATCGCAGCCTTGGAGGTGGTACGTGACGAGCATTTGTCGGAGAATGCGTTTAAGATGGGTGAGCTGTTCCGTGGTGAGATGGAGCGGATTAATAATCCTATGATAAAGAAAGTACGGGGTAAGGGCTTGCTGAACGCTGTCGTGACGGAACCTAAAGATGGGAAGACGGCATGGGACATCTGTTTGGCGTTGAAGGAAAACGGTTTGATAGCCAAGCCTACCCACGATCATATCATCCGCTTCACGCCTCCTTTGGTGATTACGGAGGAGCAAATGATGGAAGCGATTGGCATTATACGAGATACGTTCGCTAAATTCTAGTGTATGAAGATAAATGTAATAGGTGTTCCCTTGAATCTGGGATGTGACCGGGCTGGCGTAGAGCGTGCCCCGAACCACCTTCGGGAACGGGGATTGATGGGGGTGATCCGGAAGAACGGGCATAAAGCCTTTGACTTGGGTAATTTGTATGTACCCCCTGTTAGCGAGGCGGATAAGTTCGTACGGGGTAACAGCATGAAATATCTGGATGCGATCGTGGAGGTAAATACGAATCTGGCGGAGTTGGTTTATGATACATTGCGTGGAGGAGCGTTCCCCTTGGTGATTGGCGGGGATCATTCGCTGGGTTTAGGTAGCGCCTCGGGCGTGGGTAAATGTTATGATGATTTCGGTATTATCTGGCTGGACGCTCATGGGGATATCAATACCAGCGAGACTTCTCCCAGTGGTAATATCCACGGGATGCCTTTGAGTGCGTTGATGGGGATGGGAAGCGAGGAACTGGTGAATATCTACGCTCCCGGGAATAAGGTGAATCCGCAGAACGTATTCTTGGTCGGGACCCGCAGTCTGGATGAGGGCGAGTGGGATTTGATCGAGCGGGAGAAGCTGAGTGTCTATACGATGGAGACGATCCATCTGAAAGGCATCGGCTTCGTAGCTGAGGATATCAAGCGGAAATTGAAGGAACGGAAGATCCGCAACGTGCATTTCAGCATAGACGTGGATAGCATAGACCCCCGTTTCGCTCCGGGCACGGGAACCCGTGTGTGTGAGGGACTGATGCCGGATGAGTTTAATAACTTCGTGGATCATATGTTGTCTACGAATCTGGTTAAGTCGATGGATTTGGTAGAGCTGAATCCGGAGCTGGACGTGAACGAGCAGACCACAAACCTTTGTCTGCAGATCATCGATTATATTACCGCCCGTCTATAAGGAATCTAAATTCCATGGTTTATGATAAGAGTGTGAAAAGGAAGTCCCCTTGTTCCGGTTAAGACCGGATACGAGGGGACTTGAAAATACGATATGTCTATTGGTTTATTTCATTCTTCGGATATTGGCGTAATTGAAGCTATCGCTCAAGAAATCGTCCTCGCTGAATTTATAGCCTTGCGGTCCCCAGTTGCCCATAGCGAGCATGGCGATCATCTTCATCGGGTTGAAACCGCTCATATCGCCGCCGGCGGCCGCTAGAGGAACGGACTCCATCAGCTTGCGCATGGAATGTGGATAATTCTCGTTGATCACCATGTTGCGGTATAAGGCAAGGATTCCATCTCCTTGCTCCTTACGGTTCCAAGTCAGTATATATGTACCGTCGTTGGCTTCCGCCTTCGCTTGGAGATCGGGCAGTTTGGCGGAGTTGGCGTCCGCTATGATAAAGGTTACGAAACCTTCCTTGTCCACTTTAGGCATTTCTTTGTCGTAAATAGAGGCATACGAGTAGGTCTCGGCTGACCCGAGGCATATGGACCAGTATCGTACATCGGCGGTGGCGTATTCGCTTACGCTTTTAGGAGCCGTAGGAGGGATGAAACGGAAAGTTGCTACCTCCCCTTCGTTCAGTTTGATGCGGGCGAATAGGTATTCTGCCGGGCTGTTCGGGTACATTAGGCTCAGCGGGGCACGCATGAACGGGAGTTGCGGCAGGTCGGCGGAGAAATCCATCGGCGGCAAGTTCAACGATTCGTGGATGTTGCAGACCTCACGCTTCGGGAAATCTACTTCCTCACCTGTAGTCACGTTGAAAGCTTGGATAGCAGGCATGTCCACGCCGCCATACTCATCGCCGCTATATTGTTTCGCCAAGTAAAGACGCATGAAAATGGAGACCATATTGACATCCTCCGGGAACTCACATACGTTCTTCATCGAGGCACGTGCGCTGGCGGGGGTGTTAGCGGGAATGATGTAAATCGTATAGCCATTTGCTCCGTAGTCATCTGTTTCCTTTACATAAGGGTTGATGGAGCTGTCGTCGGGTTGGATATTTACGTCTTCAATGCTGGATACGTCTATTTGGGTCTCGTCGTTATAAACCGTGAAGTTGAAGAAGCGTGACTTCGGGAACTTTCCAGTCAAACGAAGGCCGATGTTTGGATTATCTTTGTAAGAATAGGTGTATTCCCAATAATCGGCATAGATATCAGGAAAGGCCAGTAGGGTTTGATTGTCGCCTCGAAGCGTCTTGCCCCATTGTTCCTTGGGTTCCGGGTTGTTGATTTGAGGGGTATTCTCATCATCGTCGTCGCAAGCGGTGAACATACCCACAGTAAGGGCTACCAACATTAAGTAAAAAATCTTCTTCATGATTCTGTTCGTTAATTAATCTGTTTGTTATTAAAATGAGAGCGCAAAAGTATCTCATTTCCAATTAGGGTTGACCTATTGAAAATGAAATACCTTGGATAAGACCACAGAATCCTAGGAATGGAACAGCTAGAAGGGGTATCCGATAGCGAAGTGGTAACCCATGCCGTCCTTGAATTTCGGGATATTGTAATAGCCTTTCTTTCCGGTATCGTAAGGGAGATGCAGACCGATACCCACGTCGAAACGGATGACGATAAAGGTGAGGTCGTAACGCAGGCCGAAGCCGGTTCCCAAGGCTAGATCCTTGAGGAAGCTACCCCATTTCAGTTGTCCGCCGGGACGATCCGGATCGTTCCGGATCAGCCAGATGTTACCGCTGTCGAGGAAAGTGGCCCCATGCAGGTCGCCAAGGATCGGGAAGCGGTATTCGAGGTTGGCCTCGAATTTAAGATCACCCGTACGGTCGATGTAAGCGTATTTATTGTTATCGCTGTTTTGATAGTAGCGTCCGGGACCGATGCTGCGGATCGTAAAAGCACGGATGCTATTCGCTCCGCCGATGTAGAATTGCTCGTTATAAGGGGAGGTACGGGCGTTGCCGTAGCTATAAATAGCGCCGGCCATTAATCGGCCTACGAGATATTGCTTATGCCCGAGGGCGTAATTATAACGTATCTCGGCGGTTCCCTTGATGAATTGGGCGAAGGGGTTGCCGAGTAATTCCTTATCCTCTTTATTGAATTTCTTCCCGGCTAACGCATAAATCCCATCCAAGACAAGGCCCGCTTGGGTAACGGATGCCTGCCACCAAAGATGGTTCCGGCGACTGGTAATCGGGGAATCATCATAGGTATAGGTATAGTTCATGGCCGGGATGAATTGATTTTGCAAACTCTTTTTTAGAGCCTTATTCACGTTGGTAATGCTGTCGAACTCGTGCGTGGTATGCTGGAGCAAGTTGAACGTCAGCTTGAAAGGGGTGATGGAATGATGAGACGTGGCAGTAGGCTGGAACTCATACGAGGCGTCACCACCGAATGCCAGCAACTTGAAGAAACGGGCCCGGTTCATCTGGTCCGCATAGAGGCGGAAGGTGGTGCTGGCCGGGAAATTCATGTCCCGTTTGCTGAATGTAGGGAACAATACCCGTGGGAAAGTCAGCGTGGTAGTCAAGCCTAACTCATAACTGTTGATCTTGGAGTTGCTACCATCCAGCTTGTTGCCGGTCTGCCATTCGTAAGAGCCGCGGAGTTTCACGCCGAAGGTCTCGCCCCCTCCGAAGACATTCCGTTTGGTCACGCTGAAAATGGCGCCCGGACCCACTTGGTCGTTGCTCTTGGCGGTAACGTTCAACTCGAGCTCGCCGTCCAATGGAAGATCGTAGACCGTATTGATCCGCAGATCCAGCGTATCTTGACGGCGCATGGTATCACGGGGGGAATATTGCAACTCGGCATAACGGAAGATACCCAAGCGGGACAGGGCGGTTTGCGTCCGTTCCTGCGCCCGCTGGTTGTAAAGTTCCCCCGGCTTGAAATATAAACGGTTGTAAATGACCGAGGGGCGAACCCTTAGCTTGCCCTCATAATGGATCGTAAGGTCCTTATAGCGGATCGAGTCCGTGGGAGTCTCATTCTGGTAACCGTTTAGCCAGACGGATATATCCCCGAGCTTCCAAGGGCGGAGGGCCGAGGGGGGCAGGCTTTCCTTCGGGGCCACCCGTAAGGCCACTTTCCCGGGGTTCAACAAGGTATCCGCTTGATAGGTGATGAAATCGGGACGGAAATAGTAATAGCCGTTGTTACGGAGCAAGGACGAGATGCGTTCCCGCTCGGCTTGCAACTGGACGACATTGAAATTCTCTCCTTTGTGGAGGATACGATCGCCGATCGTGGCATCGATCAATGAGTCGGCACGGTGACGGATATGGACGTATTGGATGCTGTCTAGCGTATACGGATCGTTCATGGTGACGCTATATTCCAGCTTCGCCTTCCGGGGATTCTTGGGATCGGGTACGACCTCGAAAGAGGTCTCTCCATTGAAATAACCGTATTCGTTCAATAGGTTCCGGGCTACCTTGACACGGACTTCCGGGTTCACGGTGGTGATCAGCACCGGTTTCGACGCCAGCTTGTTGAAGATCCACTTGCCGACCTTCCCTTTCTTGTTCACGAAAGCGTTGTAGACCCACAGGCCGAAGGGGAAGGGCACCCGGATCGAGGAGCTTCCCAGCAAGGCGTTGTTGGGGGGATAGGCTAGGGCGGCCTCGACCTCTTCCAAGGCGGCTTCGCCGGGTTTGGTCTTATCCTCGTTCTTCACCTCTATTTTCTTGATACCGGTATATAGGACCGCTCCCTCGGGAAGGTTCTTCGTGGTGGAGCAAGAGGTGAGTAAGAAGGCCAGCAGCCCGAGTAGCGCCAGCGACGATAGGATCGCTCTTTGGGTAGACACCCCCCCTCGCCCTGGGGAAGTATCCTTCCCTGCTTTGGGAAGGCATGTTTCCCTGCTCTGGGAAGGCATGTTTCCCTGCTCTAGGAGGGCATCCTTCCTAAAATATATTAAAACATTTTTCATATTCATTCCTTTTCTGTTTCCTCTTTCACTGGTTTCACTTTCGTTTTCTTGAAGTTGAATAGCTCCCTGAGATGCATCATTTTCTTGCGGAGCACGATACCGGCTCCGGTCTCCGTGATCTCGCCTTCCAGCAGGCTCTCGTAGTTCTTGTCGTGGAAAAGTTTGACGTAACGGGAGCCACTGCTGTCTAACCGATATTCTACGGATACGTTATCGATGAACGGCTGCGCCTGTCCATTGTTAATGTTCTCGCCGGTAGAGATACGGCCGCCTAGAACCACACGGATACGGTCATTATAGAATCGCTTGGCGAAGCGGAAGGAGTAGTCGGTACGGGTACCACCTCCGGCGTCGCCATTATCGTCGTACGTCTCCATGCCGAAGCTGATATCCACGGATTTCAAGGCACTTCCGGCGATGTTGTTGATCTCGCTTTGCAAGAAGCTGGTCAAGGCGTCTCCCATATTTACGTTCACCTTGCCGCCACCACCGCCTCCGCCGAGGTACATACCGGTCACGAGCATGCTGACAGCCAGCTTCGCCCGTTCCTCCGGGCCTTTTGAGGTCAGTTCCTCCTGCATCGCCATGTCTTCCGGGGCGGTGAGGGTAAATTGCAACCCTAGGTTCTCCAGTTGTTGGGTCAGTTCGATGCCTACGTCGAAATTCACCAAGCGGGGCGATGATTGCCCGGTTAGGGTGACGGACGTACGGACTCGCTCGGTAGCCGTAAGGTTCAAGGTCGGGTCCATGGGGTTGCCCGTCCATTGCACGTAGCTACCCTCTTGTACGTTGAACTCCTTCAATGGGATCACCGGGATGGAGTACTTGATGGTTCCCCCGGATAGCGTGTAGCGTCCGTTCAAGAACATATCGCCTTGCGGGGTATACTGGAAGGAAAGATCGCCGCCACCCTCCAGATTGATATGGTTGGACTGGTCGGGACTTAAATCCACGTTCGCTTGTACGGCGGGATCGATGTGGATCGTCATCAGCATGTCCATGCCTCCCATCGGCAACGGGGGTTTACGAGGCATGCGCCGGCGTAAGGTATCCGTGAAAGAGGTGAAGGTTACCATGTCCGACATACGGTCTTGCACGGTCAGCGGGGAGTCTTTCAGCACGTAGGTGATATTCGTCCCGCCCAATAATTGCAAGTCGCCTCGCATGGTCAAGGCATCCAACGGCCCGCGTACGGTAGAATTCAGGTTGACGAACAGCTTTCCGTAGACAAGGCTTTCTTCGTTTTTCTTAACGTTCAGCAGTTGCAAGTTATTCGCCGTTAGTTTAAGATTGGCGGTCATGCGGGATAAATTGTTGAAATCCACTTCTCCGTTGATGATAAACGGATTCTTGTTGTATGCGTAAATACCATATTGGTTGAACAAGATCCGGTTGTTCTTTATTTCTATCTTTTTATCGTCGAAACGGAAGGTAGAACCTGCGGCGCCTACATAAACGGAGGCGGTATCGAGAATCAGATATCCCTCGGCCATGGGTTTATCGCTTTGTCCGCTGATAGCGAGCGTACCATCGAGGTCTCCGCCCATTTTCGCCATATCATCCGGAATGAACGGGTTGGCGATATCCAAGGGGAAGTGCATGAACTCGACAGTACCGCTGATATGGTCGGTCTCGCCCATCTGGTATAAGGCGGTAATGGCACTCACCTCTTTCCGGTCCCGGAAAAGGTGCATATCCACTTGATGGTTCCCCTGCTCTAAAGGTAGATAGACTGCGTTGAACATGAGTTCGCCGACCCGCTCGTTCTCATAATACAGATCATCAATGTTCATATCCGCCACGACCATGAAGGCCGAGTCGGAAGGAGCGTACTGGAAATCGGCGTTCAATATACCTTTCATCGGCGGGATATAGCTGAATGCGTTGGAGATAATCCCAAGGTCGATCTGGTTCAACTCGGCGTGGACTTCCTCCATCTCGTCACTTTCCGCTTGGGAGTGTATCCACAAGGCGGCGTTATTATCTCCGCTGAGTCGCAGGTTCGCCTCGATATCCTTCATGCTGCGTACCACGACGTAATTATCCGGGTTCAGCTTGAAAGGGCGGAACGCTATGATCGGGTCATCGGGGAAGAGATGGAACTTGACCCCGTTCTGTATCTTATCGGCCCGGATTCCGAGCAACAAGCCGGTCTCGCCTTTCCCGTCCTTGAAATAAAGGCGGGCGTCGCCGAAGTCATAACGTATTTGCCCGTCCAGCCCGGCGCTGAAAGGTTGTTGCTGCCTGTATTTATTCTTGATCACTTGGGCGCTATAGAGTAATCCGAGCGAATCTTGGTGCATCTCTGCCCGGATGGTATCGATCTGCATCGTATCCCGTGCCAGATCGTAAATGGAGGCATCCATGCGTATACCCGTTTCCGGTGAGGTATAGGCGTTCATGGCGATGCTCTTGAAATCTACGTAATAGGTTTGGAGATAGTTGTAGATCGGATTGTCCTGTCCTGCCCGTACCTCAAGGTACATATCGGGGAGGAGCGGGCGAAGGATCTCCAGATTGACAGTCGAGTCCCGTTCCAATTGGAGGGTGATATCGTTCGATACCTTAGTCAACTTATCCGTGATGTGGTGTATGCAATCATTACCCGTGAGGATGATCCCTAAATCCCCGGCGTGGAAAGACACACGGGTGGTATCGATATCCGTCCGGGCATGCAAGGTCAGCGTTTTCGGCTTGAAACTTTGTTTTGGGGTGACGACCTCCCAGTTTCCTAACGTAACGTCGATCGTGTTATCTTCATCCAGATTACTTTCTACCTCTGCGAAGAGCTGGAAAGAGGTGGCGAAGGGATTTGCCATTAAGTGCATACCCTGTAAATCCATGTTCTCTACATCCGCTATCAACATCGCTTTCACCTCGTGCTTGTGGAGGGTCGCGTTTAAGGAGACATCCATTTTCGCCAACGGGTATTTGCTAAGCAAGTCCACTTTCAGTAAGTTCTTTTCCAGAGAGCCATCGATGGATACGTCTGATACCGATGAGGCGCCATAGCGTATATCCGATATCTTACCGTCCAGTTTGGCCCATGTACGTTCAGAGAAAGGGTCTGTGCCCCGGCCTTCTGCTTTAACAGAGGCGGTCAGCCAAAATAGAGAGTCTTTAGGCATGAAATGAGTAGGTTCCAGACTGTCTATCCGTAAATTAGCCTCATAAGCCAGTTTTACCGGATTATAGCGGGCGGTCAGACCTACTTTGCCTTTATCTTGGGTAAGAACAAGCTCGGTGCGGTATTCTTGATTTGCGACTGTAGCTTCCCCCTTCAACTGAATTCCTGCCGGAATGGCAAATTGATCCCGTTGGGAGGCGGGAAGCATCGCCAGCAAAAAGTCCAGATTACCGGATCGAGCGTTTAACTGAATCTCACCGGTTCGCCGGATGCTATCCGTCACGGACTCCATGCTACCCGTGACGTTCATCTGAAACGCTCCCGGCAGCATGATATCGCCTTGTGTGATACGTATACTGGAGAGGTTGCCTTCTACGCCAGCCGTAATAGCGAGAGGCTTTT
>ERZ780177.2263-NODE-2263-length-16309-cov-4.485234_pt1 | contig 16309 bp, 12 predicted proteins | sample MGYA00510973_ERZ780177 | MGnify/ENA primary metagenome ERZ780177 (study PRJEB29588, sample SAMEA2144396) | human gut metagenome | biome: human gut; feature: human-associated habitat; material: faeces | place: Denmark | collected 2008/2010 ...
CAAACGGTCAACGGGCTGAGGTAAAGCGGGCCTGCACTGCGAAGGAATATCCCTGCTTTCCGCGTCCGATTCGTCACAAAGAAGTCTTTTTCTTTACAAGTGTATCACCCCAACAACTACAAATTTTCCCCTTAATACTCTTGAAAAGTCACCTTTTGTCGCAGCGTATTTCACTCTGCGACACTTTTTTGCTTTCATTAACCTACAATGATCTGATAACTCTTTTCAAATGTTCCACCGCTCTCAACGCTATTAATTCCCGGCTTTTCGGAAATATCTCCCTCAAATCCCACATCATCACATCTTCCCATCCATGGTTCAAGACATACGAATGGGGCATCTTTTACCGACCATATTCCAAAGTTTGAAAAACCTTCGCATTTCATTCCCACATACGGTGTTCCGTCCTTATGACTGATCCATACTTCTTCAATCTGATTCTCGTCAAAAATCAGGGCATCTCTCTCGAATAATTCTTCTGTCAGCGGATAATATCCGTCCTCCAGTTTCATCTCATAGACTTTTTTCGGATCTGCACCACCTTCTGCAATATCAACCAAAATATAGTTCAGATGATCTTTTTCCGGGAAATAAAGCCGGTAATCTGCCTTGGTTTCATTTTCTTTTGCAAAGTGAATGGCCGGATGCCCGCCAATGGTAAAGTAAATCGTTTCTTCCGACTGGTTTTTAATTTCCCATTCCACCTCTATCACATTTTTCTTAAGACGATAGCTAATGTATAATTCAAAATCAAACGGATAAACTTCTTTCATCTCATCTGTTGAAGTGAGCAAAAATTTCACCTCTTCTTTCCCTGCATGAATACATTTGAAATCATGATCTCTTGCAAATCCATGCTGGGATGTCGGATACTGTTCTCCCTGAATCTTCACTACATTATGCCAGGTTTTTCCTACATTCGGGAACAAAACCGGCGAATGTCTTTTCCAAAACTTTGGATCTGCATTCCATAAGATCTCTGCCCCCGTCTTTTTATTATAGATTCTTGTCAGTTCAGCTCCATGTTCTACCATTTCCACATAAAGTATTTCATTTTCCAGTTTCATGTTCTCCTCCTGTTTACCTTAATCATTTTATGATGTCAGGGTCAAAAGGTCTGAAACCACGTGTGCTTGCACACTGGTGGTAGAATGACCTTGAGACCCGCCCCGATATGAGCATAAAAGTGGGGCGTAAGCACCATGATATGCGAATAGCGGGTAGGATTGTGGGAGTGCGTAGCACGAAACAATCCGTTGGCATCATTGTTGGGGGCTTTTGACCCCAACATCATTTTATTCTATCCAACTTCTTCAACAATGTAAAGTCCCAGCCACCTTGTCATTGACCGGAAATTAGTGTTATAATTTAAGAAAATCAGATTTACGGAGGAAAATAGAATGGAAAAGGAATCTGCAAAAATCATCTTAAGTGCTGATAGTACCTGTGATCTTGATACCGAGTTAAAAGAGCGTTACCATGTGCATTACTTTCCGCTCCATATCATCCTGGACGGTCATGACTATAAGGACGGCATCGACATCACTCCGGAAGAGATTTTCCAGAAATATTATGATGAAAAGATTCTTCCCAAGACGGCTGCTGTAAACGTTGCAGAATATATTGACCATTTTGAGCCATGGGTCAGAGCCGGTTACGAAGTCATTCATATCAATCTCGGCAGTTCCCTCTCCAGTGCCTATCAGAATTGCTGTATTGCGGCTGAAGAACTCGGACATGTCCATGTCATTGACAGTTGCTCTCTTTCCAGCGGAACAGGACTCCTTGTCCGTGATGCCGGAGAAATGATCCGTCAGGGAATGTCCGCTGATGCAATCGCCGATGTTCTCCGACAGCGTACAGAGAAGTGTCATGCCAGCTTTATTCTGGATACCCTTACTTTTCTTCATGCCGGCGGGCGTTGCTCCTCCGTAGCTGCACTGGGTGCCAACGTACTAAAGTTAAAGCCGTGTATTGAGGTAAATAATGCCGACGGCAGTATGAAAGTCGGTAAAAAATATCGGGGTTCACTGGATAAGGTTCTCGTAAAATATGTAAAAGATCAACTGGCCGCACATCCAGATATCGATCCGTCTTTTATCTTCATTACACATTCGGGAATTGCTGCAGAATATATCCATCTTGTAAAAGAAGCCCTCAAAGCTGAAAAAGACTTCGCTGAGATCCATGTGACAACTGCCTGTTGTACGATTTCAAGCCACTGCGGTCCAAATACCCTTGGTATTTTATTTGAGACAAAATAATTTTTAGGAGCATAAATCATGAATAATCAGACAACCAACCCCGTATTTCACGGAAGTGACATTGAAAAGATCAGTGCCTGTTACCATATAAAAAAAGAAGCTATCGTCAACTTTGCCGGAAATGTAAATCCGCTTGGACTTCCTGCCTCTGTAAAAGAAGCGGTCGCCACCCATGCAGATTTATTTTCCAGTTATCCTGACCGCGAGTATCTGTCTCTGCGTAATGTTCTTTCTAATTATTGTGATGTTCCTGCCGATTATATTCTTCCGGGAAATGGCTCCAGTGAACTGATTGCTTTGCTGATCGAAGCTCGTGCCCCAAAGCATACTCTGATTCTCGGTCCTACTTATTCAGAATATTCCAGAGAACTCACCTTTTCCGGAAGTACTCAGGATTATTACCATTTGCAGGAGACTTCTGACTTCAGACCAGATCTGGAGGATCTTTTCCATACTCTCTCGGATGGATATGATTTTCTCATTATCTGCAATCCAAATAACCCGACTTCTTCCGCTATTTTTCGGGATGAATTAAAAGAATTACTTGCATTTTGTAAACGGAAAAATATCTTTGTAATGATAGATGAAACTTATGTTGAATTTGCACCGGATATTTCAGCAATTACTGCTGTTCCTCTTACGAAGCAATTTTCCAATCTGATGGTACTCCGGGGAGTTTCCAAATTCTATGCCGCCCCGGGAATGCGGTTCGGATATGGAATCACCGGGAACAGTGAATTTCTGAAGACCATGCGTGAAAAACAGATTCCATGGTCACTGAACAGCCTCGGTGCTTTCGCCGGAGAAATGCTTTTTCAGGATCACGACTATTATCAGCAGACCCGAAACCTGATTCTTTCCGAACGTCAGAAGATGTACGAAACCATAAAAAAACTCCCGACTTTCAAAATCTATCCGGCCTATGCCAACTTCCTGCTGGTAAAGATTCTGAAAGACGGGGTTACCTCTTTCGATGTATTTGAACGTTGCATTCAAAAGGGACTTATGATCCGGGACTGCTCTTCTTTCCAGTGCCTGGAGGGTGAATATGTACGGTTCTGTATTCAGATGCCGGAAGAGAACCAGCGTCTGCTCGATCTTTTGCAAACAATCTGACTCAATGGCTGGATCTGTGATTAAGGCTTTATAATTGCTTTTAAATCACATGATGATTCAGCCATTTACGATTTCTGAACCGGATCGTAAAGATCACTCCTCTCAATGCCCAGTCACTGAACATACCGATCCATACTGCGATTGGTCCAAAGCCAAAGACTCTGGCAAGAACAATAGAGAGTGTCACCCGGCATAACCACATCGTAAGCATTGAAACTGTCATTGTAAACTTCACATCCCCGGCTGCCCTGAATCCATATGCCGGAACAAAAGCCATGACCCAGATCAATGGCTTTACAATGGTTATGCACGTTACCATAAAAATACACATTTTTGCACTTTCAGGCTCCATACCTCCAAAATAGGTAATCGGACGAACTAAAGCATACAAAAGCAGACAGGATGCAATGATCACTACTTCGGAAACAATACATAATTTCTTTACATAATAAACGGCCTCCTCCTTTATTCCTGCTCCAAGAGTTTCCCCCACAACGGTCATAAGACCGATTCCTATTCCGATTCCCATAATTCCGTTCAAATTTTCAATGATACTCGCCATTCCCTGTGCAGCGATAGCCGCAGTTCCCATCAGCGATACAGTCGACTGAATCGCAAGCTTTCCAAACTGGAACATACTGTTCTCCACCCCCGACGGCACACCAATCCTCAGGATTCTTTTAATCTCATCCCAGTCAGGCCGGATGGTAAAATACTTTCTCAACTGGATCTCCAACTGTGGATTCCTCAGTTTTACCAGCACTGTAACCATACTGAACATACGTGCCAGCATCGTTGCAGTTGCCGAACCTGCAACACCCCAATGGAACACCCATACAAATAACAGATTCAGAATAATATTCAGGATATTTGAAATAACCGAGATCAGCATCGGCAAACGACTGTTCTCCTGTGCCCTCAGGATGCACGATCCATCATCATATAATGCGATAAATGGATACGAGATTGCAGAAAAGAAAAAATACTTTTTGGCATTCACCATAACCGCACTCTCTACTTTTCCAAAGATCAGTGCCAACATCGGACCATTGAATAAAAGACACATTCCAGCAATCACCGCCGACAATACGAACGTAATGAAAACCAACTGTCTTGCTGCCTCCTGTGCATGCTCCTTTTTTCCACATCCAAGGTAATGGGAACACACAACTGTTCCACCTGATGCCAGTGCAAAGAAAGCCTGAACAATCAGGATATTGATCGAATCTACCAGTGAAACTGCTGAAATCGCTGCTGAGCCAAGATTACTGACTACCAGTGTATCCACAGTTCCCATAAATGAATTAAGGAGCTGATCTACTGCCAGTGGAATTAGAAGTGCAGCTAGTTTTTTATTGTCAAATAAACGATTTTGTTGCGTGGTTTCATTCATTTTACTCACTTCCTTTGTGTTTCACTCATCCTATTATCTCGACTTCACCAAATGCTTTCAGGAACTGCTTCACTCCGTATCCGTCAAACTCTGCCTCAACCATCAGATCATCTTCCGATCTTAACACTCCGACACCATACTTCGGATGCCTTACCTGCACCACCGCCTGTATGCCAGCCCGCATGTCAGCCTGTTCCTGTTGATCTTCCGGTTTTACTTCCTGCCGAAGTTCTTTCTGCTCTTTTTCCTGAACTTCTTTCTGAGCTTTTTCCTGAACTTTTTCCTGAGCTTTTTCCTGAACTTTTTCCTGAGCTTTTTCCTGAGCTTTTTCCTGAGCTTTTTCCTGAACTTCCTTCTTTAACTGCTGCAGGTTAGCCCATCTTTCTTTTTCATCCGGCATTCCCTCCAACAGCTCCTGCGGAATCATTTTCAGATAACGGCTTTCCTCACCCGCTATCCCCGGTTCACCCGGATTCGTATACCAGGAAAGTTCCAAGCGGTTCTTTGCACGGGTAATCCCCACAAAAAACAACCGTCGTTCCTCTTCTTCCTGTTCATAATTTTTTGAATGAAGCGGGATCAGACCGGGATTCACACCAATCAGAAAGACCGTATCAAATTCCAGACCTTTGGATGCATGCAGCGTCATAAGCTGTACTGCATCTTTCCGGTCTTCAGGATTCATTTCTGCTCCTACTTCTTTTTCTCCTGCTTCCATCTTTAATCCATAAAGCTCTGAACTATTCAGAAATTCCCTCAGATGCCCCCGGAAATCAATCGAACCGCAATATGAACATAACTGCTTTAAAAAGCTCTTTATTTTTTTGACATTTTCAGTATAGCTCTCCACCGTAGGACGCAGGAACTCTTTTAAGTGAAAATATTCAAAGATTTTCTGCTCTTTTTCACCTTCTTTCATGAATTTCCCAAAGTTATCCACTACCCATGCCTGAAATCCGGCCATCTGTTCATAAAGCAGACTCTCGGACAGCTTTTTCTCTTTTATGATTTTTTCTGCCTTTTTCCGCGTCATTCCAAACTCGCCAAATTCTTTATCTGCGACTGCTGCAATCCCGGACTGCTCATCCAATGGATTTACACAGAATCTCAATACTCTGACAAACCAGTTCAATACCGGAATATCATGTAGGCTCTTTTTTACGGAAACTTCATATGGAATCCCCTGACGTTCAAACACTTTTGCAAGCACATCCACCTGACGCTGTAACCGATAAAATACCGCCATCTCCCGATATGTCAGTCCCTGCTCCTTTAGCTCTCTTATCCGCAACGCAAGTTCCTCTGCCTCCTGAAAAGGATCATAATAATTAACAATTTCGATCTTTTCGCCTTTTTCTCTGCTCGCCCGGATCTGACTGCCAAACTGAAGGAAACGATTCGCTGCTCCCAAGATCAATGCATTAGAACGGTAATTCACCGGGAGAGAATATTCTTTCGCCTCAAATCGGTGCTTTAATAAAAAGAACATATTCTCTCCTGTCCCACGCCAGCTATAAATCACCTGATTCGGATCTCCTACTGCAAACAGCTTCGTCTCCCTGCCTTTCAAAGCCTCCAGAAATTCCATCTGCATCTTATCACTGTCCTGCACTTCATCGACAATGATCCACTTAGGGATAAAAGCATCCTGCCCTTTCAATAAAAGCGTACTGACACGCAGCAAATCCGAAAAAGTCATCTTATTCTGCTTCTTTTTTTCGGATTCAATTATTGGATACAATTTGAACAAATCATCTTTGTATCTCGGTATCGGTCGTCCTTCAAGATACCATTGATATTCCTGCTCCAGCCGCTTCTTCAGGCGGTTCTTATATTTTATTTTCAATCCGTATTCTGCGGTCAGAGTTAATGCAAGATCTTCTTCTTCATCCGGTGCCATGACAGTAAAATCTTTTCTCCATCCAGCTTTTTCAACTTCCAGCTTTTCTCTCAGCATCCATAGCGCTACACTATGAAATGTACCAAATCCATCCAGCCTTGGTTCTTCGTCATTTTTTTCTTTTTTTAAAAACTTTTCTTTTGCTATGAGTCGTTCTTTTATTTCATCTGCTGCTTTATTTGTAAAAGTCAGAACAATCATTTCTTCCGGCTGTATCTGCTTCACCTGATATAAATACAGTATCTTTGCGATCAGAACAGTTGTCTTTCCGCTTCCGACATTTGCATTCACAACACATGCCGGACTCTCATCAAGAACTGCTGTCATCTGATAGGGATTCAGGAAACTCCATTCTTCTTCAAATTTCATCTTTTCCATACCTTCGATTTAGTTTTCCACGGATCTTTTTCACCCGCTCCCAATCTGTCTCTGACTGAATCTCAATCTTCATATCTGCCGGACAGATCGCATACGAACGGAGCAGACGCTCTACTTCCCGCAGATTCTCCCATTCCTGCAGCCATCCTTCATAAAATGAATTTTCAACCTGCAGGATCAGACGCTCCTCTTTTACTTCCACTTTCTTTACCATACTTAAAAACGCAGCTCCCGATTCTCCGCTCCTTTTTAACTTCTCACAGAACTCATCCCATTTTTCTTCCAGCATTTCAAATGAATATTCTTTCTTTATTCCCGGTCTGTTCATCTCTGACAATTCTGACTGCTTTGATATAGATACCGGAGATTCACTCTCTTCTATAAAATTCTTCAGCCCCCACAGCACTGTCTTTTTATCCAGTGTATAATTTCCTACGCAGACCGGACATCCGTCCTTACACGGACAATGTTCAACCTGCTCGATTGCCTGATAAATGATCTGTTCCATCAGATCATAAATTTTCTCAGCATAACCAAGACCGCCTTCATACTTATCATAAATAAATAAGGATACCTTTCGTCCTCTTTCTGCTCCGGGAATCAACGCATTATTTGAAAGAATCACTCCGATGTCATCTTTTTCTGTCATTGTCACCATCATAGCTGCATTCTTGATTGCATAGGAAATTCCCTCAAAATGATTATTCAGAACAAGTTCTCCTCTTTGATCTGGCACAAGGAGCCTCTGGTATGTATCCACAATATTCTCCGGGATTTCAATCCAGGTACTCTCTGTATCGTAATCTTTCTGTAATGGCCTCGTCAGCGACACATGGCCCAGATTCTGATGATTATGAAACTGAAGTTTCTTATACATCGAAATCACTTCATTTACATTTATGTCACCAAAACATTTCTTTATTCTTTTAAAAGTTTCTTTTTGGAAGGTCTGCAAAATTCTTGTATCCTCTGTGCCGGATGGAACTGTATAATAATTTCCATAAAATGGTACTGCCAGTGCAGTTCTTGAAACCAGATCCAGCTTCAGCACCTCATACTGCTCACCGTCATGCAGATACACCGCTCCCGGGTGCAGCTCATGAAAAGCCTGCGACTCGTCCATCTCAGTAATTTCCTTTCCGTTAAAAAGAGAGCCTTTCCTTTTCTCCTGCACATTTCTCAGATGCTCCATACTTGGATATACGATCAGCTTGTATCTCGTCCTGTCCATATTCCTGAGACTGTAATCTCCGGCAGGGAATGCCGGCCCTGCCCATGAAAAACGTCCCGCCAGACTTTTCAGTTCCTGTGCATTTAAAAGAACCGGGATGATCTCTCCCAAATCCGGGAACAACGCAACATCATCCAGAGACAGTGGCATCTCCGCTGCTGCCGCACGTATATGTGCAAGCTCGATCAGCAGATTGTCCGGATCTACGATTGCATTTTCACTTCTGCCTTCAAAAAGCCAGTCAGGTGAAATTGCAATATACTGATCGAACGGCTGATTCTCCAAAATCAGATAATTGACACACCTCCTGCCACTTCTTCCCGCCCGTCCTGTCTGCTGCCAGAAAGAAGCTCTTGTCCCCGGATATCCTACCAGCACTGTACAATCCAGTTTTCCAATATCAATTCCCAGTTCCAGTGCATTCGTACAGATCAGGCCTGTCAGCTCTCCTGCCATCATCTTTCGCTCGATCTCACGCCGCTCCAATGGAGTATAACCTCCACGATACCCGGCGATTTTGTCCGTCTGCCCCTTTTTTCCAAAAAATCCGGCGTCCTCCAACCGGTCTCTCGATTCCTTTAAAATAACTTCCACCGCTCTTCGACTACGTGTAAATACAAGAAACTGTTCTCCCTTTTCCACAAGCTCCGGAATCAGCTCTTTCGCCACACTTGAAGCCGAATATCTTCCATATACTTTATCATTCGCTCCTTTTATCTCCGGTGGCTGCAGGATCTTGTATACCTTTTCCGGTGCCGGTGAGCCATCTCGCTCGATCAGCCCCGGGGTTATTCCACAGATCTTCTCTGCCAGCTCCACCGGATTTGCAATCGTCGCTGAACTGCATAAAAATTGTGGATCGGAATGATAATATCCGCAGATCCGTTTCATTCTCCGGAAAATATTGGCAAGATGCCCGCCAAATGCTCCTCTGTAGCTATGCAATTCATCAATCACGATATACTTCAGATTGGCAAATATAAAATCAAATCCATATTTACTGTGGTTAGGCAAGAAAGCTGCATTCAGCATCTCAGGATTCGTCAGGATAATATTCGCACTCTTCCTGACCCGGCTGCGTTCTGCAGGCATCGTATCTCCATCATAGACCCCTGCCGATATACGCCCCTCACCAAAATACTCCAGTACAGGAGCCAATACCCGATACTGATCACTTGCAAGTGCTTTCGTCGGATAAATAAAAATCGCACGCGTCAGCGGATTCTCTAAAATCTTCTGCAATACCGGCAGCAAAAAGCTCAAAGTTTTGCCACTTGCTGTCGCTGTCGTGATGACCAGGCTTTCTCCTTCACCGGCCCTTACGAACATCTCCGCCTGGTGACTGTAAAGCCGGGAAATCCCCTGCGATCTGAGATAATCGCCAATCTCCGGTCTCATAGACTCCGGAAATGATACATACTCTGCTCCATGTGCCGGAATTACCTTTTCATATACAATAGAATCATTCTCTTTTTTTATCATTTCTTCATGCCGCCTTTACGAATGTATGTTCGTATTCATCATACCACAGATTTCTTTTCTATACAATCAGCAGAATGCTACATCTGCTTACGGACAACTGCATATTCATCACCATTTCTGTAAAACGGACACTGGAAATGACGATCTGTCATCAGACGGATATATTCATCTTCATCCATATTTTTATCACATACATAACTTTCATAGTCTTCATCATAAATATAATAAGTACAGCTCTCACAACTGACTCTCTCATTTCTGCTCATCTTTTTATTGCCTCCCTTTTCTATCCTTTAGTATAAGGACAAGGTTCTAAAAAATCCAGTCGCATACTGCCCTGTTTCAGTTCTGTATATTTTTTATATTTTCATTTATTTTCTGTTAATTTAAATTATTTTTATTTTTTATCAGATTTTCTATTGACAAAACGTGTTTTGAGAGTTAATATATAGTCAACAAAAGAAAACGAACACAAAATAAAAGAAAAGGAGGTACGGACCACCAAAAACTTAAACTTAATCCAATAATCTAATGAAAGAGGTATAGACCAATGGGACATTAATTTTAATCCAGAACGAAATTTACGAAAGGGGTACAATCCAATGGGATAAAAAGTCTTTAACTTTAATCTGATATGAATTTTATGAAAGAGGTACAGACCGATGGGATGCTAATTTAATTCTAAGTAAGAACATAAGAACGAATTTTATGAAAGAGGTACAATCCAATGGGACGTTAATTTTTAAATAAAATTTCACTATTTGAGATAATAGTTTTAAATAGATATTAATTGAAGAAGGAGGATATTCCAATGGATGGAATAAATTGAAAGATCCACTGTATGACTTGTAGAAGCGTATGGTGGATTTTTCGTATGCTCTTTTTGCGATTATTCATGGATTTTTTGTATGCCCATTTATCCTTGACACTTCCGTATTTCAGCGATATAATTAGTTTCTAAAACTGATGTGGATTTTTGGAGTATCACGATGAATGACGGGCAAATGGTTTCCGGCATAATGTGATACTACTTTTCGCCACATGACTACTTTTCCTGGCAGTCATGTGGTTTTTTTATGTCATAACTTATTAATACTAAAAAAGATCCATTGGATCTTTGTCGTATGCTTAACAACTGAGAAATCCCGAAAGGAGTCTGAAAATGGAACAAACTTATATGAAAGAACAACCAATCCTGAACCTTCTGTTAAAAATGTCATTACCAATGGTTGTGTCTATGCTCGTAAATTCACTTTATAATATCGTTGACAGCTTTTTTGTTGCTAAGATCAGTGAAAATGCAATGACCGCACTTTCTTTGGTATTCCCTGTTCAAAATCTGATCAATGCAGTTATGATCGGTTTTGGAATTGGGATTAATGCCGTCATTTCCTTTTATCTGGGAGCAGCAGATCAGAAAAAAGCAGATCAGGCGGCAAGTCAGGGAATGCTCCTTGGAACATTTCATGGTATTCTCCTGATGATTATCTGCCTTGTAGTTATCCACCCTTTCCTCAGTCTCTTTACCAACGATGCAGAAATTATCAATTTAGGGCTTCGTTATTCAAAAATCGTATTTTTATTTTCTGTATTTTTTGCATGGGAACTGGTTTTTGAAAAGGTTTTTCAAGCTGTTGGTAAAATGAATATCTCCATGATCTGTCTGATGAGCGGATGTCTCGTCAACATTTTTCTCGATCCGGTTCTGATTTTTGGACTGGGACCATTTCCTTCACTCGGGATCGAGGGTGCTGCCCTTGCCACAGGTCTCGGACAGACATTCAGTGCAATCCTTTATCTGATTTTTTATATGGTTGCTCCAATCTCTGTAAAATTCAGAAGAGCTTATTTTAAACCTGATTTTGCACTTTGTAAAAAAATGTATTCCATCGGGATTCCTGCAAGTCTGAACATGGCTCTTCCCTCCCTGCTCATTTCATCATTAAATGTAATCCTTGCAGGCTTTGGTCAGTCTTATGTCTTTGTGCTTGGAGTCTATTACAAATTACAGACATTCCTTTATCTTCCTGCTAACGGAGTCATTCAGGGGATGAGACCACTGATTGGATACAATTATGGTGCAAAAGAACATAGCCGTGTAAATAAAATTTATCAGACCTCTTTAATCCTTGTGCTGGCGATTATGGCAGTAGGAACTGTCCTGTGCTTATGCATCCCAGGAACTTTGATCCATCTGTTCACAGCTACACCTGCAACCATAAAGATTGGTTCCTCTGCTCTTCATATTATCTGCCTCGGATTCCTTGTATCTTCTGTTTCAGTTACAAGTTCGGGAGCTTTAGAAGGACTTGGAATGGGATTACCATCCCTCATCATCTCCCTCTGCCGCTATACGCTGATCATCATTCCGCTGGCTTTTCTTCTAAGCCTGCTGCAGGGAGCATCCGGTGTCTGGCACGCATTTTGGATTACCGAAGCAATCACCGCAATCATTTCTTACTGGATCTACCATAGGAAAGTAAGAGCTTTGTAAACTTTTTTGACCCCGACATCTATAAAACAGTATAACATAAAACGATTCCTATTTGACTACATACTTGACTACATTGGAATTATCCAGAAAATGAAAAAAGCCAGAAGCCTTGAAAATTCAAGGTTTCTGACTCTTCAGTCAACAGGGGATGAGAGAATCGAACTCCCACCAAAGGTTTTGGAGACCCCTATCATACCATTTGACCAATCCCCTATTCAGTTGTCACTTCCGTCAAGCGACTTATTAAGTATACTTCACATGTATTAATTTGTCAATAATTTTTTAAATATTTTATCACTTTGAAAAATTTGAATATGAATTTGCAAGGGAAACCGGAGTACGCGTTATCATCGGTAAGGGTGGAATGAATGTTATAATGATCCGAACATCTTTCTGACCCAAAGATTGCAATGACTAAGGATTACAATTTCCACAGGGTTCATATCCTTCATCGATCAACGTCTGTCTTGAACCCGTATATTCACCTTTATTTTTAGCCTTGATCTTCTTTGCACCAGAACATTCCGGTTTATGAAATTTCTTTGTATTCTTATTGAGAATATACGTCTGCTCCTTCGTATCTTTTGCCTCTGCCTTTGACGTTGCCGCAGAATCTGTCTTTGCATTTATCTTTGAATCTGATTTTGAATCTGATTTTGAATCTGAAGGATCTGCTTCTGTACCGTCTGCCCATTTTCCTTCTGGCTCTGCAATCTCATCACCTTCCCAGTTTTCTCCGGTTTTATAATCAATCACTACATACGGCTGTACATTATATACATATACATTAAAGCTGATTCCCACTCCATCATCTTCTACTGACTCTGCCTGCATCTGTACTCCTGAGGCAACCAGGTCATCCCCCTCAAAAACCGGTGTCACACGGTACATCACATGATTGTCGGTTTCTTTGATATACGCTGCCACCTCATCCTCGAAAGGCAGCATACCTTCTACATTCATATAGCGTGTGCCTGTGATCAGATTCTCTTCATTTGCATTCTCACCTGTCAACTGGAATCCGATCAGGTGACAACGGTTATACACATATCCACCATCCACGGTATCATAGGATTTATTCTTCCAGCCGGTCGGCTTCACACTGCTGATACTCTCCCTCGCTTCTGTCGGCATCAGATCCTGTCCGATGCACGCTTCTGCCAACTGACATCTTCCAAGCTCATCCAGTTCGCTGTAATCCTCATAGGATACTGTCGTAAGCTCTTCTTCCGTAAACTCCGGCTGATTATCATTTACCTCCACATATGGCTCTCCTGAATATGCCGGAACATCATCAACCGTCACATAGGATTCACTGTCTGAACCCTTTTCTTCGGCAGAATGATCTTCCGCAGCCACTTTCGTGCCTGACTGAGTATTGCTGTCTTTCCCTGAATCCGTCTGCCCCTGGTTACCGCAGGAAGTCAGACATACTGACAGGATCAGCAGCAATCCGGTCAGAAAACCATAAGTTCTTCTCTTTTTATCTTTCATATTCGTCTCCCTATTCATCCGTACTGATCTATACGATCATTCTTTTTTATCCCCCGGTCTTGGAAATCTTCTTTCTATAAGAAATAAAGATTCTTCCGGGAAGCTTTCGCATCTTTCATTAAATGAACAAATCTATTATATAACACGAATATATGTTCTTTCAATCTTTTCTGCAATCTTTTTACAGCCAAAAGTTCTTTTTCTTTGTATTTTCAAGCCGGGATTTTTATGCTATGATTACAGAGTCAGCTTTTGACAGAAATGAGGTATCATTTATGAATATACGGCATAAAAGAAAAGAGAAAGAAGAGAGAAAGAAGAGAAAGACAGGTAAAACCCATCAGTTCCCCTTTATGCGCTTTTTGAGGTCCTTGAACACCTTTGAAAGCTCGGGGTCGAACCGCATGTCGTCCTCAATCTTGTTGCAGGCTGAGATAATGGTGGAATAGTTCCTGCCGCCGAACTGCTCGCCTATAGCCTTCAGGGAAAGGTCGGTCATTTCCCGGGAGAGGTACATGGCCACCTGCCGGGGGTACGTCACGTCTGCCGTGCGGCGGGAGGAGGTCATGGCGTCTACGGATACGCTGTAGAAATCCGCCACCACCTGCTGCACCATGGGCACGGTCACGCGGCGCTCCTGCACGTCCTCGATTATGTCCTTCAATGCGGAATCCGCCATGGAAAGGGTAATGGGGGTGCCGAGGAGCTTTGAGAAGGCCACCACCCGGGTGAAGGCGCCTTCCAGCTGGCGTATATTGGCGTTGGCCTTTGTGGCGATGAGGGAAAGCACCCGTGGGTCGATGATTATATTCTCCTGATCCGCCTTTTTTTGCAGTATTGCCATGCGGGTCTCGTAGTCCGGGGACTGTATGTCGGTTATGAGGCCGCCCTCAAAGCGGCTCCTCAGGCGCTCCTCAAGGGCGGGTATCTCCTTGGGGGGCTTATCCGAGGATATGACTATCTGCCTGCCGCTGGTGTGGAGGGTATTGAAGGTGTTGAAGAACTCCTCCTGGGTGGTGTTCTTGCCGGCGATGAACTGCACATCGTCTATCATGAGCACGTCCACATTGCGGTACTTGTTGCGGAACTGGGCGTTGGTGTTGTCCTGAATGGACTGTATCAGCTCGTTGGTAAAGGTCTCGCTGGTGACGTAGGTTATGCGGGCGGAGGGGTTGTCCTCCTTTATTTTGTTGCCAATGGCGTGCATAAGGTGGGTCTTGCCAAGGCCAACGTCACCGTAAATGTAGAGAGGGTTAAATGCCTTCGCCGGCTGGGCCGCCACGGCCTTTGCCGCGGCGTAGGCTATATTGTTGCTGCCGCCTATTACGAAGGTATCGAAGGTGAAGCGGGGGTCCAGCAGGGACTCGCTGCGGCGCTTTTTTTCCGCCATGAGCTTCTCATACTTGGGGCGCTCGTCGCCGCATATGAACATGGGCCGGAGGTTCACGCCTGAGGCGTGGGACAGGGCGTCAGCTATCTGGTCGGAATAAAGGCTCTTGAGGGTGTCCAGAGTCACCTCGTTCATGGATTGCAGTATCAGCATATCGCTGAGTATGCAAACGGGCTCCAGGCCGGATATCCACAGGCTGTAGCTCATTTCGGTCATTCCTTCTTTTATTTCGGGCTGCGCCTTTTCCCAAATAAGCTTGCAATCTAATAATTCGTCCATGATTTCCCCCGAAAACAAATAATTGATAACAACACGTTGATAAATTTGTCAACGTGTTGATAAGTACGTTGATAAACCCCCTAAAGACAGCAAAAAGCCGTGTGCCGGCTTTTTTATAGAGAAAAATATACCGTTAAGGGGAACGCGGGCAGGCCGCAGAACCCTTGCGCCTATCAATAATATCAAATCCCGCGTGGTTTATCAATATACCAAAAATACCAAATTTTTACCCTTTGTGATAACGGAGGGCGCGAATACACAATATGTTGTGTAGCGCCAGAATAATTATTTTTAATGCCCCGAATATTCAAAAAAGCGGCCTTTTTCCTTGACAGATGGGGCATATTTCTTATATAATCTAAAACTGACGGTTTGCGTAATGGCCTGGGCGCCATAGGCGTTCCGGCTTAATATGCCACTGCTGTGGTATAAATACCTTAAAACGGAAAGAGGTGCAAAAGATGCTCCAGACTTATCAGCCCAAGAAGAGGCAGCGCAAGAAGGTTCACGGCTTCCGCTCTCGCATGTCCACTAAGAACGGCCGCAACGTGCTGGCCCGCAGAAGGCTCAAGGGCAGGAAAAGGCTGTCCGCGTAATAAATACGCTTTGACAAGTGTCACGGCAAGCTGAGCTTGCCGTGAGTTTTTTCTCGACGACACGATCCTTCGGATCCACTGCTAAGGACGCACAAGGGTGAAACGCTGTTTTTCTTTGAAACGGAATAAGACCTTCCGGTATGTCTACCGCAAGGGCAAGTCGGTGCCCTCCAGAATGCTTGTCATGATATACAATAAGTCAAAGACGGGCATGGTAAAGGTGGGCTTTTCCGTAAGCAAACGGATAGGCAACAGCGTCACCCGCAACCGCATCAAGCGCAGGCTCAGGGAA
>ERZ780177.2278-NODE-2278-length-16186-cov-9.923873_pt1 | contig 16186 bp, 10 predicted proteins | sample MGYA00510973_ERZ780177 | MGnify/ENA primary metagenome ERZ780177 (study PRJEB29588, sample SAMEA2144396) | human gut metagenome | biome: human gut; feature: human-associated habitat; material: faeces | place: Denmark | collected 2008/2010 ...
AGAACGGCATGGACGGTCTGATCATCGCGACATTGTTAGCGGGTGTGATCCTGATCCTGATGGGATTTTTACGACTTGGTAATCTGATCAAGTTTATCCCCTATACGATCACCACCGGTTTTACTTCCGGTATTGCTGTGACGATCTTTATCGGACAGATCAAGGACTTCCTGGGACTGACCATTGTCAGCGAAGAGCCGCTGATCGAGACCATGGATAAACTGAAAGCAGTATTTCAGTTCATCTCCACCACAAATGTGCAGGCACTGCTTGTAGGTGTGATCAGTCTCCTGATCCTGATCCTGTGGCAGTATCTGCCGGGCTTTTGCAAGAAGATTCCCCCTTCTCTGATCGCAGTACTGGTGGGAAGTGCCATGGTTGCACTACTTAACATGAATGTAAATACGATCGGAGATCTGTATGAGATTTCCAATAAGCTTCCGTCAATTTCTCTGCCCGCCTTCAGCCTGAAGACGGTACAGAACGTCCTGCCGGATGCTTTTACCATCGCGATTCTGGCTGCCATTGAGTCATTGCTTTCCTGCGTGGTAGCGGACAGTATGGTGAACAGCAGACATCGTTCCAATATGGAACTGATCGCCCAGGGCGCCGGCAACATTACTTCCGCATTGTTCGGTGGGATCCCCGCCACCGGAGCCATTGCGAGAACTGCTGCCAATGTGAAAAACGGCGGACGTACCCCCATTGCCGGTATGGTGCATTCCGTGACACTTTTGTTGATCCTGGTAGTACTGATGCCTTATGCGGCACTGATCCCCATGCCCACCATTGCAGCCATTCTGTTCATGGTGGCTTACAATATGTGCGACTGGCGTAAATTCATAGGTCTGTGCAAGACCGCACCCAAGAGTGACATTATCGTTCTGGTGACCACATTTGTACTGACTGTCGTATTTGATCTGGTAGTAGCGATAGAGGTAGGTATTTTACTGGCAGCCATTCTGTTCATGAAGCGTATGAGCGATGTGACGGAAGTGGAAGGCTGGAAATATGTGGATGATGAGGATGATGCGGACAGCCTGTCCTTAAGAGTCGTACCTCACAATACCATGGTCTATGAAGTGAGTGGCCCCTTATTCTTCGGCGCAGCGGACAAAATCCTGAAGATCACATTAGATGAGAAAATGAACTGCCTGGTACTGCGTATGCGCAGCGTAAGCGCTATCGACGCCACAGCCATGCACAATCTGGAGCAGTTATATGCAGACTGTAAAAAGAAAAACATCCAGATCATTCTGTCTCATGTAGGGGAACAGCCCATGCATGTCATGGAGAAGAGCGGCTTCTTAGATAAGGTGGGCAGAGAAAATGTCTGTGCCCATATTGATGATGCACTGGAACGCGCATCAAAGCTGCAGTAAGTGTGAAAAACTATCATTTTTCATAGTGGTTCTTTAATTTACAACCTCAATATTTTGTGCTAAGATAGATGCGGATACGCAAGCTTTTGCGTGTCCGCTTTGTCGTGGATCCTTTTACAGAACAGGAGAAGATCATGGCTGAATTGACACCAATGATGCAAAAATATATGGAGACCAAGGAGCAGTATAAGGACTGCATCCTTTTTTATCGTCTGGGAGATTTCTATGAAATGTTTTTCGACGATGCGCTGGTGGCTTCCAAGGAACTGGAGATCACACTGACGGGAAAAAGCTGTGGACTGGAGGAACGTGCGCCCATGTGCGGCATTCCTTACCATGCCGTGGAAGGCTATCTGTCCAAACTGGTAAGCCGCGGTTATAAAGTGGCTATCTGCGAACAGGTGGAGGATCCGAAGCTTGCCAAGGGATTGGTGAAGAGGGAAGTGATCCGTGTGGTGACACCCGGTACCAACTTAAACGTACAATCTCTGGAAGCCGGCAAAAATAATTATCTGCTGAGCATTGCCTATACTCCGGATGGCATCGGTATCTCTGCGGCAGATGTAACTACCGGTGATTATTATGTGACCGAAGTCGAAGATCTGAAAAAATTAAATGATGAACTGATGAAGTACGAACCTTCGGAGATCATCTGTAACGAGGCATTTTTAGTCAGTGGCTTTGATGTGAATGATTTAAAGTCCCGCTTACATATCTCCGTCAATGCGTTGGAATCCCATATGTTCGATGATGACGGCTGCAGACGGATCCTGATGAAACATTTTAAGGTAAATACGCTGATCGGACTTGGTGTCGAAGAATTCCCTACGGGACTTTTAGCGGCGGGAGCACTGTTACAGTATCTGTATGATACCCAGAAGACAGATCTGGAGCATTTTACCCATATTTATCCCTATCTTACCAGCAAATATATGTTACTTGACAGCTCCACCAGAAGAAATCTAGAACTGACGGAGACTCTCAGAGAGAAGCAGAAGAGAGGCTCTCTTCTGTGGGTGTTAGATAAGACGAAGACCGCCATGGGCGCCAGACTTCTGCGCAATTACATCGAACAGCCGTTGATCGAAAAGGATGAGATGGAGAAGCGTCTGGATGCCATTCAGGAGCTGAATCAGGATTCCATCTCCAGGGATGAGATCCGGGAATACTTAAATCCCATCTACGATCTGGAACGACTGCTCAGTAAGGTGACTTATAAGACGGCAAATCCCAGAGATCTGATCGCATTTCGGAATTCCCTGCAGATGCTGCCGCCGATTAAGACAGTGCTGTCTGCCTTTGAAAAAGAAGAACTGACTAAAATCCGGGAGCAGATTGATGGACTGGAGGATATTTATCAGCTGATCGATGAAGCGATCATTGACGAACCGCCCCTGTCCATCCGGGAAGGCGGGATGATCAAGGATCAGTTTGATGAAACCATAGACAGACTGCGCAGCGCCAAGCATGACGGAAAACAATGGCTTGCCCAGTTGGAGGAAGAGGACAGAGAGCGTACCGGAATCAAGAATCTGAAGATCAAATATAACAAAGTATTCGGCTATTATTTTGAAGTGACCAATTCCTATAAGAATCTGGTGCCGGAGGACTATATCCGCAAGCAGACCCTGGCAAATGCAGAACGATATACCACACCGCGGTTAAAGGAACTGGAAGACACTATTTTAAATGCGGAGGACAAGTTACAGACACTGGAATACGATGTCTTCTGCAGAATCCGGGATACCATTGCACAGGAACTGGTCCGCATCCAGAACACCGCAAAAGCGATCGCAAAGCTGGATGTGTATGCGTCTTTGTCGTTGGTTTCGGAACGAAATCATTATGTACGTCCGAAGTTAAATGAAAAGGGTGTTATTGACATCAAGGACGGAAGACACCCTGTGGTGGAACAGATGATTACCAATGATATGTTTATTGCCAATGACACTTATCTGGATAATGGAAGCCACTGTATCAGTGTCATTACCGGTCCCAATATGGCGGGTAAGTCCACTTACATGCGTCAGACGGCACTGATCGTACTGATGGCGCAGATCGGGTGCTTCGTGCCGGCCAGAACCGCTAATATCGGTATTGTAGACCGGATCTTTACCCGCGTGGGAGCTTCGGATGATCTGGCCAGCGGTCAGTCCACTTTTATGGTGGAGATGAATGAAGTGGCGAATATCTTACGAAATGCCACATCCAAGAGCCTTCTGATCTTAGACGAGATCGGAAGAGGTACTTCCACTTTTGACGGATTGAGCATTGCCTGGGCAGTGATCGAACATATCAGCAACCGCAAACTTTTAGGAGCCAAGACACTATTCGCTACCCATTACCATGAGCTGACCGAGCTGGAAGGCAAAATGAACAATGTGAACAACTATTGCATTGCTGTGAAAGAATGTGGCGACGATATCGTGTTCTTGCGTAAGATCGTAAAAGGAGGTGCGGACAAGAGCTACGGCATCCAGGTAGCGAAGCTGGCAGGTGTGCCGGACATGGTCATCGACCGTGCCAAGGAGATCGTGGAACAACTGTCGGACAATGATATTACGGAAAAGGTGCAGAGCATTGCTATCGATAATAAAAACGATGGTAAGGCAAAAAAACAGCCCAAATACGATGAGGTGGATCTGGCACAGATGTCTCTGTTCGACACTGTGACGGATGAGGATATTCTGAAGGAACTGATGGAGATCGAGGTGACGACGCTGACCCCATTAGATGCACTGAACACTCTGTACCGGTTACAGAATAAGCTGAAGAACCGCTGGAACGGTTAGATATAAGGGAAAGGCATAGGTAGATATATGGGAATACATGTACTGGACTCCCGGACGATCGACAGGATCGCTGCCGGTGAGGTGGTAGAACGACCTGCCAGCGTGGTGAAGGAGCTGGTGGAAAATGCCATAGATGCCGGTTCCACGGCGATTACGGTAGAGGCAAAAGAAGGCGGTATTGAGTTCATCCGTGTGACGGATAACGGTTGCGGCATTGAACGGGAACAGCTGCCCACAGCGTTTCTGCGGCATGCCACCAGCAAAATCGAAGATGCGGATGATCTGAACCATATTGCAAGCCTTGGCTTCCGCGGTGAGGCTCTGTCCAGTATCGCTGCGGTATCCCGTGTGGAGATCATCACCAAGAGAAAAGAGAACCTCACCGGAACCCGCATGGTGTTAGAGGGGGCAAAGGAACAGTCCATCGATGAGATAGGCGCGCCGGACGGTACCACATTCCTCATGAGGAATCTGTTCTTCAACACGCCGGTACGCCGGAAATTTTTAAAACAGCCTGCCACGGAGGGTAGTTATATTACGGATCTGATGGAACATCTGGCACTGTCCAGACCGGATATCTCTTTCAAATTCGTACTGGGGAATCAGACCAGATTCCATACCTCCGGAAATGGTGACCTGCGGGAAGTCATCTACCGGATCTACGGCAGAGAGATCGCCGCGGAGCTGGTACCGATCCAGATGGAAGAAAACGGTATTAAGATTGAGGGGTATCTGGGCAAACCGGTACTGGTGCGTTCCAACCGCAATTTTGAGATCTATTTTATCAACGGTCGTTTTATCCGCAGCGGTGTGATCGCCAAAGCCATTGAAGAAGGTTATAAGCAGTATCTGATGCAGCATAAATTCCCGTTATGCGTGCTGCATATTACGATGGATACGGAGACCGTGGATGTGAACGTACATCCCTCCAAAATGGATGTGCGGTTCTCCGACGGCATGGCATTTGCCAGAATGCTGAGCGAGAAAATAGCAACAACCCTGCGGAACCGGGAAATGATCCCGGATGCTTCCTTAGAGGATGAAAAATCCATTCAGAAAAAGGAGCAGGAAGACAGAAAAGCTTCCTGGAAGGAGCACACGCCGGAGGTGTTCGAGAAAAAAAGAGAAGAAAGCTACCGTGTCATGGAGGCTGCCAAATATGAGGCGGTACCGAAAGACCGGAGGGAATTTATACAGAAGCCGGTATGGCAGGAGACACATGCAGGTATACAGACGAGTCTCCGTAAACCGGAACCGGTAAGTGAGCAGACAGAGGTACAATCTATTGCACCTGCGGCAACACCGGAATCGAAAGAGGACGATTTTTTCGTAGAGGCTGCACCGCTGGAGCCAAGGGATGAGACTTCATCAGAGCCTGTTATCTGCCCGGAGACCGCTGAGGTGATGGTGAAGGCTGTACAGCAGATGAATCTGTTTGAAGAGAAACTGTTATCTGTGCAGAACCGCAGCCGCTACCGTATCATCGGACAGGTCTTCGATACCTACTGGCTGATCCAGTTCGAGGATAAGCTGTTCATCATTGACCAGCATGCCGCCCATGAGAAGGTGAAATACGAGCGCCTGATGAAACAGTTCCACGAAAAGAGCGTGGTTTCCCAGCGCCTGATGCCTCCCATCATTGTCAGCCTGACGGGGCAGGAGGAAAGTATTCTTCATACTTATGAGGATGCTTTTACACAGCTCGGATTCGAGATCGAAGCCTTTGGCGGCAACGAATATGCCCTGCGCAGTGTCCCGGTAGATCTCTATGGATGCAGTGAGAGAGAACTGTTTTTAGCGGTGCTTGATGAACTGTCCCAGGAGACCGGCAACCGCGGCAGCTTCCAGGTCATCGAGGAGAAGATCGCATCCATGTCCTGTAAGGCAGCTGTTAAAGGTAACAACCGATTAAGCCTTCAGGAGGCGGAACAGCTGATCGATGAACTTCTGACACTGGATAACCCCTATAATTGTCCCCACGGCAGACCCACCATCATTACTATGACGGAGACTGACCTGGAGAAGAAATTTAAGAGGATCGTATAATGCGTTTACTGATCAAACAACGAGTATTTTCCTGGACAGATTCTTATGATGTCTATGATGAGAACGAAAATGCAAAATACTTTGTAAAGGCGGAATTTTTCTCCCTGGGACACCAGTTACACATATATGACAGAAATGATCGTGAACTGGGTGTGATCAGGCAGCGGCTGTTTACCCTGCTTCCGGCATTTGAAATCGAAATCGGCGGGCAGGTGAAAGGCGAGATCCGCAAACAGTTTTCTTTTTTCAAACCCAGATACGAGATTGATTATAACGGCTGGCGCGTGGAAGGAGATTTTCTGGGATGGGATTATGATGTATACAACGGATGCAGCAGTATCATTCATATCTCCAAGGAACTGTTCCATTGGGGAGATACCTACACGATTAACTTTGCTGATCCTAAGGACGAACTGGAAGGGCTGATGTTAGTCATTGCTATCGATGCTGCAAACTGCACCCAGAATAATGGATAATGTGTAAGGAAGAAAAATTATGTCGGTAACACAATCTATAAAAAGACCGTTAGTCGTACTGACCGGTCCCACCGCAGTTGGTAAGACGAAACTGTCCATTGCCCTGGCGAAAGCTATAGGTGGGGAGATCCTGTCAGCCGATTCCATGCAGGTATATAAACATATGGATATCGGATCCGCCAAGATCCGCCCTGAGGAAATGCAGGGAGTGCCCCATCATCTGATCGACATTCTGGAGCCGTGGGAAGAATTTAATGTGGTGGTATTTCAGAAACGGTGTCTGGAATGCATGGAACAGATCTATGACAGAGGGCATATCCCAATCCTGGTGGGAGGCACCGGGTTCTATATTCAGGCGGTGCTTCGGGGTATTGATTTTACGGAGAACGAAGAGAATACCGAATACCGGGAAAAAATGGAACAGCTTGCGAAAGAAAAGGGACCGGAAGTACTACATGACATGCTCAGAAAAATTGATCCGGTTTCAGCAGAGAACATTCATACAAACAATATCAAGAGAACCATCCGTGCACTGGAATATTATGAACTGACCGGAGAACCCATCTCTGCGCATAATGAAAGGGAAAAAGAGCGCACGAGCCCATACAATTTCAGCTATTTTGTCCTGACGGATGACAGAGAAAATCTGTATGCGCGGATCGAAACCCGTATCGATGAAATGCTGTCGGAAGGACTGGTGGAGGAAGTCAGAAGCCTGAAAAAAATGGGCTGTCACAGAGGAATGGTATCCATGCAGGGACTGGGTTACAAAGAGATCCTGGAGTACCTGGACGGAGAATGCAGCCTGGAGGAAGCGGTGTATACTCTGAAGCGGGACACCAGGCATTTTGCCAAGAGACAGCTGACCTGGTTCCGCAGGGAGAACGCAGTTACCTGGCTGGATAAACAGCAATTTGACTATGACGAAGAGAAAATTTTAGAATATATGATAAAGGAATTAGGAGAAAAAGGGATCTATGAAAAACAGCAATAACAGTAATGAAGAAATGTATCTTTCCATGGGGATCAGCAAGACGGTATATGACTATGGATGTGTCATAGAGAAAAGTCTGCGGGAGCGTTTTGACGAGGTGGACCGGAATGCGGAGTATAATCAGTTAAAGGTGGTAAAAGCCATGCAACAGCATCAGGTAAGTGAAGCCTGCCTGCTGGGTACTACCGGCTACGGATATAACGACCTGGGAAGGGATACCTTAGAGGCGGTTTATGCGGCAACGTTCCACACAGAGGATGCTCTGGTGCGTCCCCAGATCACCTGTGGTACCCATGCACTGGCACTGGCTCTGATGAGCAATTTAAGACCCGGAGACGAACTGCTGTCCCCCGTAGGCAAGCCTTATGATACTTTGGAAGAAGTTATCGGCATCCGCCCGTCTAAAGGGTCTCTGGCAGAATACGGTGTAACCTATCGCCAGGTAGACCTGCTGCCGGACGGAAACTTTGACTATGATAAGATCCGTGAAAACATTAATGAGAAGACCCATCTGGTAACCATTCAGAGATCCAAGGGATATCAGACCAGACCGACCCTGTCCGTACAGCGGATCGGCGAGCTGATCGCCTTTATCAAAGGCATCAAGCCGGATGTGATCTGTATGGTGGATAACTGCTACGGAGAATTCGTGGAGACGATGGAACCCTCCGATGTGGGTGCGGACATGATCGTGGGATCCCTCATTAAAAACCCCGGCGGCGGACTGGCTCCCATTGGTGGCTATATTGCCGGTAAAAAAGAGTGTGTGGAAAATGCTGCATACCGTCTGACATCCCCGGGACTCGGTAAGGAAGTAGGAGCATCTCTTGGCATTCTGAAGGATTTTTATCAGGGATTTTTCCTGGCGCCTACTGTGACGGCGGGTGCATTAAAGGGAGCGATCTTTGCAGCTAATGTCTATGAAAAATTAGGTTTTGCGGTAGTACCGAACGGTACGGAGAGCAGACATGATATTATCCAGGCGATAACGTTTGGACAGCCGGAAGGCGTCATCGGCTTCTGCCAGGGAATTCAGGCAGCGGCTCCGGTAGACAGCCATGTGACACCGGAACCCTGGGATATGCCGGGATATGATGCACAGGTCATCATGGCGGCAGGGGCATTCGTATCCGGATCCTCCATTGAACTGTCCGCAGATGGTCCCATTAAGCCACCCTATGCCGTATATTTTCAGGGTGGACTGACCTGGCAGCATGCCAAGTTCGGCATTTTGAAATCCCTGCAGTCGTTGCTGCAGAAGGGAATCGTGACAGAAGAACAGCTAAGGCAGGCAATGTAGAACATGCCAGAAAATACGAATCCTGTAGAAAAAGCGCAAAATAAAATCCACTAAATTTGTGTACAGAAGAAGCTTTTTGTGATAGTATTAAAAGACGTATGGAAGATGGAGGCTCGCGGGGAGCACCTATCGGATCCGGAAAGTGTACACGAAAGAAAGAAGAGGAAGTAGTTTGAAGAGAATTAATTGGGTTTTGGTTGTACTGGTGCTGATCGGATTTGTGATCGGCAGATTTATAGGAACTTACTTTGACGGTACCTTTCTGAATTACGGACAAAATTTCGGACTCAGCAGTCCGGTAGAACTGAATCTTGGTTTTATCATTCTTACGTTCGGGCTGGAGTTCAATATTACCATAGCGAGTGTGATCGGTGTGATCATTTCGTTTGTGGTATATCGTTTTATCCGTTAGATATCATACGTCGGAGAAGGCAGAAGGAGACTTATGCCTGTTAAATTGACACAACAAAGTAACACTAACGCACAGCTGCCCTATGAACGATTCCAACAATTCGGACCGGAGAACCTTACGGAGGCGGAACTTCTGGCAGTCATCCTGCGGACAGGAACCAAAGATACTTCCGCAGTGGAGCTGGCAGAAAAGGTCCTGGCACTGGCAAAATATCCCAGGGAAGGACTTTTGGGTCTGCACGATGTAAGCGTGGAGGAATTGACACAGATCCGTGGGATCGGCATAGTGAAAGCAGTGAAATTAAAATGCATCGCTGAATTATCCAATCGTATGAGCCGGGCGAGAGCAAGCACCGGGATCTGTTTTACCCGTGCGGATATGGTGGCGGAATATTTCATGGAGAAGCTGCGACATAAGGATACAGAATGTGTGTATCTGCTCTGCCTGGATGCCAAGGGACAGTTGATCCGGGAGAAAAAGCTGTCGGACGGCTGTGTGAACATGGCTCTGATCTCTCCCAGAGAGATATTTTTAGAAGCATTGAAAGACAAAGCGGTGAATATCATCCTTGTGCATAACCATCCCAGCGGTGATCCGACGCCCAGCAGAGCGGACAGAGAACTTACCGACAACGTGGCCGGAGCGGGAGAACAGATGGATATTCCACTGTTAGACCACATTATTATCGGGGATAACAGGTATACTAGCTTTAAAGAACAAAAATTATTGAGATGATATAAGAAAGGAAAACGACAGTGGCAAACAACGCATTCGGTATCGACCTCGGTACCAACAATATAAAGATCTATAATCGCAATGATGACAACATTATGATCGAGAAGAATATGATTGCCATCGAGAACAAAAATACTTTATTTGCTTACGGAAACTCTGCATTTGAAATGTATGAAAAAGCGCCCAGTAATATTCATATTTCTTATCCGCTTTCCAACGGTGTGATCGCGGATATTAAAAATATGGAGACTTTGGTGAAGTATTTTATCGGAGATCTGCAAAAAGGCAATACCAAGCCTTCCGATTTCTTTATTGCGGTGCCGACGGATGTCACTGAGGTGGAAAAAAGGGCGTTCTACGATCTGGTCAAGGGAGCAAACGTAAAAGCTAAAAAGATCATGGTAGTGGAAAAGGCGGTAGCCGACGGCCTGGGACTGGATATCGATGTGAAAAATTCCCAGGGTGTGCTGGTGGTAAATGTCGGTTACGAGACCACGGAGATCTCCATTCTGTCTTTGGGTGGTATCGTATTAAGCCGTCTGATCAAGGTGGGTGGTATGAAATTCGACGATGCCATCCGTGCCGCAGTCAGAAGAGAATTCTCACTGATCATCGGTGGCAAGACAGCGGAAAATGTAAAGATTGCCCTGAAAGAACTGGAAGAAGAGGGCAAGGGTGCCATCGTATACGGCAGAGATATTGTGACCGGTCTTCCGGTAGAACGTGAGATCCCCACAAAAATGGTGGATGAGTCCCTGGAAGAGCATTTCAATACGATTATCGATAATGTAAAGGTGATTTTGGAGAGGACTCCGCCCGAACTGGCAGCGGATATTTATCGTCACGGCATTTATCTGACCGGCGGCGCCTCCCAGGTGAACCATTTAGCTGAGAGACTGGCAACAGGTACCGGACTGCATGTTAATGTAGCAGAGAATCCTCTGACCAGCGTGGCAATGGGACTTGCCAAGATCATCAAGGATGATAACTATAAATCTGTAGCTTACGCAATTGAAGGGATGAGTAAATGAGCCCAGTCGTAAAAAGAAAAGGGGAGAGGTTTACTTTACCGAGTAAATATCTCCTTTTTATTTTAACTATCCTGTGTACTGTAATGATGTTGGTGACCTTCGGGACCAATGTGTTTAACCGCCCGTTTAACCGTGTGGTGGGATATGTGATCGTTCCCTTTGAACAGGGCATCGCTAAGGCGGGAGAATGGCTATCAAACCGTTCAGATGAACTGGTGCAGATCCGCACACTTTTAGCGGAGAACAGTGCCCTGAAGGAGCAGGTGGCATCGCTCACGGAGGAAAACACCCTGCTGCAGCAGGACAAATATGAACTGAATGAATTAAGAGGCTTATTGGAGCTGGATGAGGAATACGGTGATTATAATAAGATCGGAGCCCGGATCATCAGCAGAGATTCCGGCAACTGGTATTCTTCCTTTGTTATTGATAAGGGATCCAATGACGGATTGGCTGACGATATGAATGTTATAGCGGGGGGAGGCCTGGTAGGCCGCATTACTTCTGTGGGCCCGAACTGGTCCAGAGTGACTTCGATCATCTCCGATAATTCTAACGTCAGCGGCATGACACTGGCTACCGGGGATAACCTGATCGTATCGGGAGACCTGCAGCTTATGGCGCAGGGAGTCATTTCCTTTAGCAAACTGGTGGACAGTCAGGATGCGGTTGTGGAGGGAGATAAGGTAGTCACTTCCGATATCAGTGACAAATATCTTCCGAATATCCTGATCGGTTATATCAGCACGATCAATAAGGATACCAACAATCTGACCAAGTCGGGATATTTAACTCCGGTGGTGGATTTTGAACATCTGAGTGAAGTCCTGGTGATCACAGATAAAAAGCAACAGATTCCAAGCGGAGGAAACACGGATGGAAAATAATAGCAGTATCCTGCGAAAAGTGATTGTGACTCTGTTTGTTGTCCTGTGCTTCATTTTACAATGCAGTGTATTTAACAGCCTTGCGCTGGGAGGGATCATTCCCAATCTGATGATCATTCTGACTTCTTCTTTCGGATTTATGAGAGGGGAAAAGGAAGGACTTCTGATCGGTTTTTTCAGCGGGCTGTTATGCGATATCTTTTTTGGCAGTTTTTTAGGTTTCTATGCCATGATCATGATGTACATAGGATTTATAAATGGGAAATTCTGCAGAATCTTTTATCCGGAGGATATTAAATTGCCGTTGGCACTCATTGTGGTGAGCGATATTTCCTATGGACTGTTGTGCTATATTCTGATGTTTCTTCTGAGAGGGCGTTTTCATTTCCCGTATTATTTTACAAGAGTGATCCTGCCGGAAGCACTCTATACCATTGTTGTAACGATCGTGTTATATCCTCTGATTCTGAAAGTGAACCAGAAGCTGGAGGAAAAGGAAAAAAGGAGCGCACAGAAATTTGTTTCATGAAATAAGAGATCACATTATAAATATTGTGACCAGCAGACTGACCGTACTTACCATAATGTTTTTCTTTTTTGCCGGAGTACTGGTCTATCGCTGTTTTAATCTGCAGATCATCAATGGAGAAGAGTACCTGAATGATTTTATTCTGCAGATTGAGAAGACGAGAGATATTACCAGCACCAGAGGCCGGATCCTGGATCGTAACGGTAATGTACTGGCGGAAAATGAACTGGCTTATTCCGTGAAGATCGAGGATGTATTTGAGTCAAGCCGGAATAAAAATGCCGAGGTGAATGATGTTGTGTACCGACTGATCAAGCTGATTGAGAAAAACGGTGACAGCGTCATCACGGATTTTAAAATTGTCATTGATGAGGATGGGGATTATGTCTATTCTGTAGATGGAACCGCATTGCTGCGTTTCCAGGCGGATGTGCTTGGTTATAAGACGGTAGACAAGCTCTCTGAAGAAGAGAAGGCTATGACAGCCCAGGAACTAATGGAATACTTAAGCCGGGCAAAAGGTTTTGCTATCGGACAGTATGAGGATCCGGAAGATCGTACTTCACCTTTTATTGTCGGAAAAGGTTATACGAAGGAAGAATGGCTGCAGATGGTGACCATCCGGTATGCCATGAATCTGACCTCCTTCCGAAAATATGTGGGAACTACCGTGGCAACGAATGTCAGCGAGAAAACAGTTGCTGTCATTATGGAGAATTCCGATCAGTTAGATGGTGTTTCCATTGTGGAAGATACGGTGAGACATTACATAGACAGCAAGTATTTCGCACATATACTCGGTTATACCGGCAAAATCTCTTCCGATGAACTGACGGATCTGAATGAACAGGTGGTGGCAGAAGGCGGAAGCGAGGATGCCTATACCATTAATGATGTCGTAGGAAAAAGCGGCATTGAGTCCTATATGGAGACCACTCTGCAGGGGACCAAGGGCAGTGAAAAAGTGGTGGTAGATAATACCGGTAAGGTAATTACCATCCTGGAGCGGAAAGAGGCCCAGCCGGGAGCAGACGTCTACCTGACCATTGACAAGGATCTTACGGAAGCAGTCTACAATATTGTGGAGCAAAAACTGGCAGGCCTGGTATCCAGCAAGATTATCAATGCCAAAGAGTTTAATCTGCCGGAAAATGCGAAAAGCTCCTCAATTAAGATTCCAATCTATGATGTATATTTTACAATGATCAATAATAATATTCTGGATCGCAAACACTTTGAGGCAGAGGATGCCGGTGAAACGGAACGGGCGGTATATGCGGCATATCTGGAGTACAAGCAGGGTGTCTATGACAAACTGAATTATGAACTGACAGAAGGCGGAACTCCTTATAACAAGCTTTCCAAAGAATATCAGGTATACCAGAGCAATATCGTAAGTCTCTTAAGAGACGACGGCGTGATCATGAAGGAACTTGTAGATGACAATGATGCCACCCAGATCGCATGGGCCAAGGATGAAGTCATCTCGCTGAAGGAATATCTCCAGTATTGCATTGCCATGAACTGGATCGATGTAAGCAGGCTGGATCTGAATGAAAAGTATTCGGATTCTGCGGAAGTGTATAACAAGCTTCTGGAGTATATCATAGAGACAATTGATCATACTACGGAATTCCAAAAACGGTTTTACAAATATATGCTTTTAAATGATAAGATCACCGGAAGACAGATCTGCATGCTGTTGTGTGAACAACGTGTGGTAGATATTCCCGCAGAGGATGAAGAGGCATTGTATGCCGGTAAAATGTCGGCATATCAGTTCATGATGAACCGGATCACCAATCTGGAGATTACGCCGGCACAGTTGGCGCTGGATCCCTGCAATGCTTCGGTGGTCATAACGGATGTCAATACCGGTGATGTGCTGGTCATGGTGTCTTATCCGGGATATGACAATAACAAAATGGCAAATACTGTGGATGCGGAATATTATGCCCGTCTGAACGCGGACAAATCCAGTCCGCAGCTGAATTTTGCCACACAGTATAAGGCGGCACCCGGATCAACCTTCAAGATCGTATCCGCTACGGCGGGACTGATGGAGAACGTGATCAATCTGCAGACCAAGGTGAATTGTGTCGGAACCTTCACTGAGATCACTCCGTCTCCCAGATGTTGGAAGATCTCCGGACATGGGTATGAAAATGTGACTTCAGCGATCAAGGATTCCTGTAACTATTTCTTCTATAATGTGGGTTACCAGCTGGCAACGAGCAGCGGTAGTTACAATGAAGAAGCAGGTCTGGAGACATTGAGCAAATATGCGGATCTATACGGTCTGACCGATAAGTCCGGGGTAGAGATCGGCGAGTATGCGCCGGATGTATCTACCAAGGACCCGGTGCGTTCCGCCATCGGTCAGGGCAGTAACAGTTATACTACGGTAGGTCTGGCCAGATATGTTACCACGATTGCCAACAGCGGAACCTGTTATAATCTGACTTTGTTGGATAAAACAACGGATTCCCGGGGGAATCTTCTGAAAGAATATCATGCGGAAGTGAGAAACCAGATCGATCTGCCGCAGGAGTATTGGAATGCGTTCCATCTGGGAATGCGACAGGTAGTGGAAAATAAGAAATATTTCAGCGATCTGGCGGTAAATGTTGCAGGTAAGACCGGTACGGCAGAGCAGACGGCATCCAGACCCAACCATGCACTTTTCATCTGCTATGCCCCCTATGAAAATCCGGAGATCGCCATCGCAACGAGAATTCCTTTTGGATATTCTTCTGATTATGCAGCACAGTTTACCAGAGATATTATTAAGTATTATTACGGACTGGCAGAGGAAGATGATCTGATCACCGGCACCGCAGATTCACTGGATAATGCAGTATCCAACGAGATGTAACTATCCGGAGTCAGGTAAACACGGGCAGATGAACGTCGAATGCTGGCATTCGTAAGAGAATCTGACAGGGTTTATATGACGAAGTAACCACATTCGCAAAAGGAGAGCTTCAAAGAAGCGATTATGCGAATGTGGGACTCCGGATAGATAAATTAAAAAGACAGGTACAAGAAAATGAAAGATGCAGTATTGATCAAAAGCTTTACCAACGGAATCACGCTTTTAATGAGAGAAGATGCTTCCCTGGAGGAAATCCTGCAGGAACTTGCAGTGAAATTCACCGAGGCAAAGAATTTCTTCGGATCGTCCACCATGGCATTGTCCATGGAGGGACGTGAAGTCAGTGAAGTGGAGGAGATTCGTATTCTGGATACCATTCGGGAAAACAGTAATGTCAGGATCGCCTGTATCGTCGGTCATGATGAAGCCACGAACAAAAACTTTATTAAGGCACTCCAGCATATGGAGAAAAAGCTTTCCGGCGGTGATGAGGGGCAATTCTATAAAGGAACTCTGAAAAACCGTGAAGTGATAGAGACGGAGAACAGCATTGTGGTCCTGGGGGATGTATACCCCGGAAGTGCTGTGATGTCAGGCGGAAATATCATTATTTTAGGAGGACTGTACGGGGAAGCTTATGCGGGCGGAACCGGCAGGGAAGACTGCTATATCGTAGCGCTTGAAATGGAGCCGGAAAGATTAAAAATCGGCGATTTCAAATATAAAA
>ERZ780177.2284-NODE-2284-length-16150-cov-29.268096_pt1 | contig 16150 bp, 18 predicted proteins | sample MGYA00510973_ERZ780177 | MGnify/ENA primary metagenome ERZ780177 (study PRJEB29588, sample SAMEA2144396) | human gut metagenome | biome: human gut; feature: human-associated habitat; material: faeces | place: Denmark | collected 2008/2010 ...
CCGCCCCTAGACCCTGTCGGGGGCGGTAGCCCCTGCGACCCCATTTTTAAAAATTATATAGGTTTTTCGACAGCCTGTAAAGAGCGACCGTGAGTCGCTATTTTCAGTATTTCAATAAACCTATGGTTATTAAATAAAGGGTGGGTGCACCTCCAAGCGGCAGGTAATCAACCGTACCGCCGACCTTGACGGCAAACGGATAAAATTCTATTCTTGGAGGTCAAGCTCATACGGCAAACCTGCCGGGCTTCTTGGTATAAACTGCGGTCATCAGATCTATCCGTTCCTGCCCGGTATCAGCGTTCAGACCTACTTCCCGTATGACGAAAAGGAGAATGCCGAACAGTACGAAAAAATCTGCAACCAACGTGCTCTTGAACATAAGGTCAGAGCTTCCAAACGGGAATGTACCTCTCTTGACACTCTCGGCGACAAAGAAGGCTTTGACAAGGCGGCATATAAGCTGAAGCAGCAGGAACAGCAGCTTAAAAGCTACTGTGAGAAAAACGGGCTTGCATACAAGCCCGACAGAACGGCAACACCCGGATACGGGCGCAGTCAAGCGGCTAAGGCGACTGCCGGTTATAAGAGACAATTGGAAGTAGAAAAGCTAAAAACATAGCTTTTTGATTGTTGACAAATGCACAGATGATGTTATAATGAAATTAAACGGTAAACTATCGGACAGAGAGGCTCGTCAGTGGTATCTTGAACAAGACAGCCGCATAACGGAAATGATAGATAAAACTCTTCCATTAGAAGAACAGGCTAAGCAGTCGTTCGAATTAAGAAACAAATTTAGAACTCAGACACGAGATTTAATGAAAGACCAAGAAAAGCGCAAAAAGCTTAATAGAGAAGAACCAAACAAATCATTTGAGGAGTTAATCAATAAAAAAATGCGAGAGAAAAAATTATCTCGTGAAGAAGCTTATAAGGATATAATTAAAACTGCTTCTAAAACAAGGAAACCGTAAACGAAAAATTAGGACTGGAGTGATAATTGTGTTCAATTATACAATTTGCAATTTACCTGATTCGGATATTTTCTCAAGGCAGTGCAAAGCTTTAGAAAAAAACATTCCTGATTTAAAAAAGAACGATATATTAAAAGATATAGACGGTTCGGATATTGCAATCTACTTTAAAGACGGAAAAAAGGTAACGGTTCATAACAGTTACTATATAGGCGCAGTTTATATTCAATCTGAGTTGGATTTAACCACGTTTTTTCCAAATGCTAATGTAAGCTGAAAGCACCCTTTCGAGGGTGTTTTTCTTATGCCTAAAAGGAGATAAAATGTTATCAACACTTATATTATTATACGCCCTTGATAATGGGCAGACCCCGAACGAATGCTTTATAACAGCATGGGTGTTTCTGATATTGGAAATAATTTGTGCGATAGTTAAAGAAAACGGGAATCCTAAAAACAAGGATTAAAACAGCACTTTCACGGTGCTGTTTTTATATTACCCATTTTACAGAAAGGAAAATCATTATGGATGAAAAAATCACAACATCGGCAGCTGAGAATGCTGAAAGCACAGCTCAGGCGGAACAGGCAGCTGCCACAGCTCAAAGCGGTGCACAGGACGGCACTGCCACGGAAGCTGTTACGCAGTCCGAACCGCAGGCTGAGCAGAAAGCCGAGCCTTCCGGAAATTCAGAAGCAGAAAAGGCTGACGGCGGAAAATCAGGCGGTGCGGAATCCCCAGTCGACAGCGACAACTCTCAGGAGGAAAACAAGCAGGAGATAGCCGAGCTTAAGGGCAAGGTTCTGATATAACCTCTTTTCCGTGTACTATTACAATGAAAAAAGCATTTATTAGACTACCGGTGACAGCAAACTAAAATTGTGAAATACAAATACAAAATGGCGGTCACCATAACAGCGACCGCCTTAAATCTGTGTCATACTTGTGTCATACACTGTATGATTTTTCGGTATTTTTCAGACTCATTCAGCACTTAACAGCGCATTACTAAGCCAAATCAATTACTTCAGCGCTTCCTCAACAGAAGCTATTTTCGCTGATATTTCGCACAACAGAGCCGCTTGTAATTATTTTGCGTCATTTTTGTGTCATACGCTTACAAATACATTAAATGTATCTGGGGCGGTATAGAGCGATATACGCATTCTGCGCTGCTCTGCTCTCAACTCTAATATGCTCATAATTATATTATCCGCTCGCCATTATAGCTTACTTTGGTCGGGAAAGAAAAACAGCTTACTTCAAAAAGAGTATTGTCAGCCGTATTTTTAAAAACAATCGCTATATATTCCTCATAACCGTCATCATCAATATCAATGCCATTGTCCGTTTCATAGTCTGTATCATATTCCGCAGATATCTGTACACCATCTTGAAATGTCAAATAATACACACCTTCAGCGTGTTTATGAACGAAATTATAAAGGAAGTCAAAGGCTTCGGTTTCATGTGGATTGATCATTATGCTTCTCCTTTACGTTAAATATATCCTGTGCGATATAGGACGGACTATATGCGTTCAACAGGAAAGCGTGTTCAATATCACATAATGCTGCATTCTCTAAGAATGCTACCGATAATTGTGCCTACTTCAAGTGAAGGGTTTTCACGATAATATGAGAAGTTCTTATATGACATCAAATTGTATAATTCTTTATTTGACCTCATTATTTTCTCTGAACGCTTAACGGCATTACAAACATCATCAAGAGTTAATTTCGCTAAGCATCCGGCGAAGTTATCTCTTGTCTTGTATTTACCCATCGTTTCAAATTTTTCAGAGTAAGCACTATTAATTTTCTCGAGGTATTTACTTCTGTCAGTAAGCATACCGTTACAATCCGCTTTATGTAATACTATCCATAAATCAAAAGTAAAATTGCTGTATCCAAACTGATATTTAATTGTTTTTCCGAGATTTTCGGCTTCACGCATTCTATCCATTACCTTTTCAAATTGTTTCTGATAATCGCTTTCATTACTTTCATAGTCATAAAAATGAAATACTGTAGTCTTACCTTGGATTGAAAGCCCCTTTACATATTTCACAGGATCTTTCTCCACTTTTGAATTAAACGACACTTTGCATGACGCATCTGAATTATTTATCAAGTCTTGAAGCCAATCCAGATACCATTTTTCAGTTTCACCTTCAACTGAGAAATAATACTTTTTAGTTAGTTTTCTCATCCGAACTCTCTCCATTGACACCAAGAACATCTTTGATCACATCGGTGAAATCAATATTGTTGATAGCGCCATATTGATCAACGAAATAATTTTTCATATAATCATCACCCTTGCGTACAGCATTTTTCCCTGACGTTCCGAAATCTGACAATGCGTAAATAGAACTTTCGTGTGTCGTATCATCACGTTCTACAAATTTTATTTCATCACGTCTGAACATATTTGAATTCAGGAAAATCGGGTTGTGCGTATTGAATATCAGCTGTGCGTGACGAGTATTCACCTCATCATTATGGAAAATATTGATTATATTCATGAGTGCGATTGGATGAATAGACGCATCAAATTCATCTATAACAAGTGTGCTTCCGGTATCTAAAGCACGTATTATCAAAGGGAAAATGTTTACAAATCGCAGTGTGCCATATGACTCATAGATATCGGATTGAATAACGACGCCTTTTCCTTTAGCAATATTTAAATTATCAATTACCGAGCAAAGCTTCATAGTACCGTCATCTCCTGAAAAATACCCGATACCATTGGAATTGATTCCAAAAAGTTTAGCGGCTTGCTGTGTGGTTGTATCAATGTATATTGTTTTTTCCTTAGGATCAGCAAATCTATTGATAAACTGAACCTCATTCGCATGGTATATAACCATGAACTTTTCGCTTATCCAATCGGTAAACTGCTGTACAAGTTTAGGTGCAAACAAGAGTTTAAAAGCACCGGTGAGAAATAATTCATCTGCTAAAAGTGATTTTTCGGAAATATCAGCAAAGCTTCTGTTCTTGCTTATATCCGCTTCTATCAGATAAGATGAGATCTGCGATAAGTTTCCTATTTTTATAGTTTCGCCACGTTGAAAAACCATTACATTATTAACGTAAAACGTTTCCGACAATATTTTTCTTTTCTTGTCTCTTTCAAGAAATAACCCGATATCCAGTGTTATTTCATACTTGTATTTAACGCCATTATCGATAAATTCGATCGCCATCGTCACGGGAGCGGATATATCCTTATTAGGAATAAGTTCAAGCGAGTAGGCAGCCGCATTTGGAGATGCCTGTTCTTCGCTATTACGTATATTTCCACGAAGCACAATTGCACGGAATGTATCCATAGCACCGATTATATTTGTTTTACCGGACGCATTCGGACCATACATTACAGTTGAGCATAAAGCTTTATAGCTCGTTTTTCCGATTTTCTCTTTGCATATACTATAGTCAAGTCCTTTTTGCTTCGGTGCAGGCACCATAGAAAGGGTGTTACTCTCTTTAAACGATTTATAATTGCTTACAGTAAAGTTAAGCAACATACTGATCCCTCCATTTTCTATGTTCATTCGTTAATTATACCATTACCAACGGGCAATGTCAATTGCATTTTGCAATATTTCTTCAAAATCTAATCCATAAGCTTCTTAATCAAAACATTTTCTACTTAAATTTTGCCGAATAAGCGCAATTTATTCAAAAGTCAAATAAATATACCGCTAATTTCTTTTACACATTGCATTAATATAATAACAATTTTATCCAAATGCACCGAAAACCGCACTTCATCAATCAAAATGTGCTATAATCTTTAAAAAAGGAGGTAAAAGCTATGAAAAAAGTACAAGTAAACGGTCGTCAGAACATTCGGACGCCAAATGGCAAATTGCATGATGATGCAGGTCTCAAGGCGCTGGATGGAATCATTACAGAGGAATATTATGTAAACTCAAATTCAAGTAAAGAAATCGAAGCTTGCATTAAACTTTTCAGCGATGCTCATCCCGGCTTTGACGAAATCCAATTAGAGTTCGTAGAATAGTGCGCCAAAACCGCCCCTTAGTATTGGATTGCTCAGAGGCGGTTTTCGTTCTATAGCACTTTATTTGCTTTCAGCCTTCTTGTCATAAAATTTGCATTGAGTGCTATCCTGCTGACATCCGCTATTGCTTTAAGATCATCGGCAGAATATCCGCTGAGGTCATCGGTGTTTTGCAAACATTCTTCATTATTACCGATAAGATCTTCAAGAGGTATACAATAAAGTGCCGACAGCCTGTTCACCATATCCGCAGTAAGAGCGGCTGTTCCGTTCTCAACTTGAGCGATAAACGATGGTGTTACATCAAGGAAACCTGCTGTCTGATTTTGCGTAAGTCTGCTTCTTATGCGTAAAGTACGGATTTTTTCATTGATTTTCATATTAAACCTTCTTTCTGTTGACGGATCTATCAAAAATAAATCTGTAATACGGTATCAAGCGCACATTGTTAAGTGCCTCTTCCCTGCTTGTTGTCAGAATAATTTTCTCATAATCTTCGGGAACCAAATCAAGACTATGTGAAAAAGCGATGTCATCTGAAAGCAACACTTCAACCGAATATCCGCTGTTGCCGATAAAAACCGTTGATACGGGACTATTTTCATACTCAAACACGCCGCTGCAGGAAAGCAAGCTCCTGATATGAGCTGTTACGATTATTCTTAATATATCATCGGAAATCTTGTCCGGGTATGCAACTTTTGTTGCACTATTTATCAGATCAATACAGAACATCGGATAGTCAACAGTAAGTCTGAGCCTTGAAAACACCTCAGGGTTTCTGTACAATTCGTTTGACGGCTTCAGAAATTTCTGTGTTATATACGGATCGGCTGTAGGCTTATCGGTAATATAGGTCAGCGATGCAATCTTGTTGTCGGATAAAAATCGCATGGCGTTCTTACGGTCATAATTGCTTATATGCACCGATTTTTCAAGGTTGCCTATATGATTTTCTGAAATGTCAGCATTATTTATCTGCTCTTTAAGGGAGGAACATAAGACATTGAGAATAGTATTAACGTTAACGCTTTCGGTTTCTGCACCGGTAATATACTCTATAGACTTTTCAGCAAGCTCAGCCGTTTCATCAAGGCAATCCTGCAAATATTTTTCTATATTATCAAAGCCTTGGCAAAACTCCTTACAGCCGTGCAAAAAGTCTGCGTATGCCCTCTTGGAAACATCTGTCATTCCTTTGAACGACAGCCATTCGGAGAAGCTCAGAAAGCCGACTCTTATAAAAGACGCATTGCCGCCACAAGCGATATACCCCCAAAACTCAAGTAATTCTGAATGACTGCCGGCAAAAACCACTTTTGTGCATTGATTATCATATTTGCTGTACGCACCGGCTATTTTTGCTATATCTTTATCAGGTAGTGCCAAATATTCGGCATCGTCGATAAGGTAAATTATCTTCTGCCCGTTAGCTATGCTGTTTACTGCACGACTTACGACATCATTCCGTTTTTCATCTGTATCAAAATCATACTTCATATTGATGTATAGCGCATTTTCATAAGCATCAGCCAGCTGACACAGACATACCGTTTTCCCGCATTTCTTCGGACCGGTAATAAACGTGATACTACTGTTTTCTATTGCGTTTTCAGCTTCATAGAAAAAATCTCTTTTGAAATTATATTGCGTATATGACACGAAATCACCACCTGTTATAAATATATGAATCAGAACAGATACATCTTGTTAATTTGGATTTTAACATATCAAATTGCGTTTGTCAATGCATAGCTTGTTTGAAAATATAAACGCTCATAATGCGAAATATATCTGCTACAGCAAAAGCAGAAGATCAATACTTCCCGCAAACTTGACAAGAAAAAAATCCGTGCTATAATTTATCACAATAAAAATTTAAATGAGGTGAAATCATGACAGATACAGAGATCAGCAAGTACATGGCTCTTTTATTAAGGCACAAACCTGAAAGTGCCGGGCTTGTACTGGATGAGCACGGCTGGGCTGATGTGACCGGGCTTTTAGCGTGCATTGCTGAAAATAAAGAGCCAATCAGCTTTGACAGGCTGTGCGAAATCGTAAAAAATGACAACAAGCAAAGATATTCATTCAACGAAGACAAAAGCAAAATAAGAGCGAACCAGGGACATTCGATAAAGGTAGATGTCGAACTCAAAACGGCTATACCGCCGGAATACCTCTATCACGGCACTGCCGAAAGATTTACTCAGTCGATCGACGAGCTGGGGCTTCTGCACAAATCAAGGCTGTATGTTCATCTGTCAAAGGATACCGATACCGCGAGAAAGGTCGGCATACGGCACGGTAAACCGTTCATCTACCGTGTTAAAAGCGGCGAAATGTCAAGGGACGGATATACGTTCTTTCTGTCCGAAAACGGCGTATGGCTGACAGAAACAGTACCGGTACAGTATCTTGAAAAGTCGTGGGAGAAGTAATTAAGCAACCTGAAATTGCTTTAATTACTTCCCCGCTTTTTTAGCGAGATCATCACTTTACCCATATCCCTGTATTTATCTACAGCGATCAAAAAATCGGATATATTATAACATTCCCTGCCGGCAAAACCGTTCGGAGATTTTTCGGCGTACAGCATACAGACGCTTTTACATTCTCCGAAATGCGATTCCGCTACCGACGTTATTTCTTCAATATTATCGGCATAATCATCCGACTTTCGTCTTATCAAAAAATATCTGTAGCTGTTTTCCTGTCTATCATAAATAAGCATATCATAACCGTTGATAAGGCGGTTTTCGTGCATAAATTCGGGCTTGCAGACGATATAGCGTTCGTCAGGCAAAGAGCTCATAACGTCAAAGATAACCGTCTGCCCGACTATCTCGTCTAACATATTACGGTTCAGAGTTTCCGCCATTTCTTTTTGCCTTTGCTTATCAAGGTGCTGATACCGTTCTATCTCAAATTCAGCTGCTTTTTTCAGAAAACTGTATCTGACAGCAGGCTGTACTATATGATATTCATAAGTCGGAGGCAGTTTTTTCCACACTCCCGATACATTTGTGAATGTTCTTTTTTCGATAAACGCAAGAAAACCGATTTCTTTCAGCCATTTTTCAAGCTCTTTTATCATCTGTAGGGTAATGTAACTATCGGCAATTTTACCCGAACCGATCATCCGGACGAACTGTTCGGCATTATCTTTTTTATCTGTCAAAGCGGTAATAATCTCTCCGTCTGGCGAACCGCTATACAGCCCTGCAGCCTTTTCTGTAATACTTTTAAGCTCGGTTTCGTTGATATTTTTAAATGCGGAATCTCTCTCATCTATATCGGCGTTATTCTTTAATGAATTTGCAATATTCATAGTAACTGCATCGTGCAGATAGCTCAGTATATTTTCATATCCGATTGTGGATTTTTCGGGTTCATTTTTGTAAAACAAACCTCCGTACCGAATATAATCGTTTATATCTTCCGAGGGGAAAAGTGTGTGGTATTCCGCAAAAGAAATATAAGTCGTATTGACTTTTCGCACTCTGTCATACAGCTCGTAATCTTCTGCAAAAGCGATGCTTAAACTGTCCATTCCTGAGATTATTATTCTTACACCCGCTTTTGCAAAGCAATCCGCAAGCGAAGAAGAATTATTGATAAAATCGGACACTTTGGTTATTTCATTGATAAATATAACCGTCTTACCTTTTGCTTGTTCTTCTTCAATTCTTCTTTCAAGCATTTTCATTGTATTGCTGTCCTGCATTTCTAAAAAAGCACAGGACGCAGTATATGCGACAATATCGCAAAGCAACTGCTTCAAAAGAGCTGTTTTGCCCGTTCTTTTCAAGCCGTAAACAGCAAGAATTTTTCCTTGATAGCATTCATCACCGAGAACAAAATCTTTCAGCGTGGCAAACGCTTTTCTTTTGTTCATGCCTGAAATATCTGTTGTGAAAGTTTCTGGATTTACTTCCTTCATATTTTTCTCCTTTCAGATGCAAAAATACTCTGATATCGTCTTGACATCACGCAATAGCTATGATAAAATCAAATATGAGGAATCGCTGCTTTGCAGACGGTTACTCCGAGCAAACAATTAAGTCTTATGCTTGCGTTAACGCAGGAAGACCGCCTTGCAACTGATGATTGCAAGGCGGTCTTTCTATATCATATCAAGCTGTTTCAATATTCATCGGACTTACGATATCCCTCATCGCCTGCAATTATCTCATCAAGAGTTCTCGGTGTGTAATTCATATAAGGCATCATCGCGCCTACATTGATGAAATTAGTAAGCGGAGTTCCGCGTACATCCCTGTTTGCCGCCAACGTCTTTCTGAGTCCCTTTACATAATCATATTCCTTTGTAGTATGCACATGACCGTACAGCATATATGACGTTTCAGAAAAATCAGTACGGAAAAACGGTATCGGATAATGGCACATAAGAACGTGCCTGCCCTCGTCCACAATTTCCTTTATATTCGTTATATCCTGAAACAGATTTTTAACATTACTGCTGTACTGTCTCGGATCGTGATTACCTCTGACAAGCACTTTATTGCCTGTAAGTCCGGATACGATATCATACCATTTGCTTTCCTTGTGCCATATAAAGTCACCGAGAATATACACGGTATCGTCCCGAGTCACACGGCTGTTCCAGTTAGAAAATATTGTATCGTTCATTTCGTCTGCATTTGCAAAAGGTCTGTTGTCAAACCTGATTACGTTTTCGTGACCGATATGCAGATCGGATATATAAAAGTTCATTTGTGCTCCTGATTTTTGCCATAATTTTTTAATAACGTTCTGAATTGTCGGTAAAACGATTGCAGATGATACCCGAGTTATTCTGCCTTGTAGAGCTCACCGGGCTGCAGGATTATTTCCTTATCTGTTACAAATGTTATCTTCATCGGTTTTACTCCGACATTTTTGATACATCCGACCTTATCCTTCGGCGGCTCCTCTATGTAAAGTCTGTCGTAGAATTGAATACCCCGACTTTCCGGAAACCAACGCACACCCGATTTACACAGAATCACAGAATCCTGAAAATCTCCTGCGTGGTACTCTGCTCTTTCAATATGCGTTCTTCCGTATTCATCTTTATACAACGCACGATAAAAGAAACTGTCGGTAGACGGGATAAGCTCAAGGTAGACCGTATCATTGCCAAGCAAAGTATGATTTTTCTTAAAATCCTCCTGTGCCTTGCGTAACCATTTGCGAATTTTTGAAAGGAACAATTCGGGATCGTCTTTAAAGAACTCTTGCGCTAAGGCTTTTAATGAATCATCGTGTTGATCCACATTTATGAAGTCTTTATCCAGAAAATAAAGCGTGTTTCTTGTCTGTATATGAAGCCCTGATTCGTCGATTTCCACCGAGCTTATCGGTGAGGTATGTACGCCTGCGCCGTCACTGAATTTATACGATGCCCTTCCGTATGCTAATCCGTGTGCGATGAACTCTCCGCAGTTATAATGAATGTACCAGTTTTTAAGTTCTGCCATAACGATGCCTCCTTGCTTTCAGTAATAATTACTCATCATGTTTGATCTTAGGTAAATTGCATATAGCATAACACATCTTTTTATTCTTGTCAAATAACTTAACGCCTTGTATCTCAGGCGGTGTATATTACTTTCAAGGATTTCGGATAAAGGGAGGAAAGCAATACAGCCTGCGCTTGATATTCAGGTAGAATAGAACGACTTTCTACGGCAGAAAACTTTGGGATATGGGACAATATTCTGAATATGATTTACTGACGCTTGATGTGCTTTAATTCAATTCACTTTCTTCGATGTAACCTGCCCCAAAAATTCATTTTAAAATCTAAACCAAAAAACTCACACGCTGCGTCAAGATTCATTGTCATCGTTCTTGATACGACCTGTGCGTTCAGACTGGGAGGCAATTCTTGACGTATCTGCTCCAAGATATAAGTACCGGTATTATCGGGAATCCTATATTCTAATATGCCTCGTTTTTTGTTAACGGTAAATGCCTCCGGTTCATAGTACCATGCTCTTTGTATTTTATTGATAGCGTTTCTGCCTACGGCTTTATTACCAAAATAGTCAGAATATGTGCATGGCTTTATGTATTTAGGAAGATCATCACCTAAGATCTCCTTTATTATTTCTATTATCGTTTCAGACGACTCAGCAAAAATATCCGGCAGATAACTGTCATCAGATCCCATCATATCATCAACCATTTTTTCTATCCGATCAAACATCCGACGTACATATTCACAATAAAAAGAATTACTCATGTGTTTCTCACAATTCGCTATCTTTTTGTAATTTGCTCTACCTTTTTCTTTATCCAGACTTGAATCAATATGGCAGATAAATACCCTTTTAGAAATATCGTTTTTTACTGATGGAATTTCGTTTGTTGTCATGACTACAGAGGGATAATACAGCAAATTCTCTTTCAATCCCCATTCATCGTATTTCACAATATTGCTGATATTATTCTGATACTGCTGTTTTGACAAATCATCGATTATAATCGGCACACCCTCACAGCTCTGCTTTAAAGGGTCGATAGTCGAGTTATTAAAAGCCCCGTTTTTATTGATCGTAACATTTTTACCGCTCATCATTTTTGACAACATCTTTGTAAACTCTGTTTTACCACCATTACTTTCTCCATAAAGCATAGCATATACAGGGAATTGCTTTATATCCTGACCATATTTGTTTGCTTGGAAGCGGAGATATGGCATAAACGGCGAAGCAAGGAACCAGTTAGTGAATAAGAAATACATTTTCTTATTATTCTCAACATTCCCGGAAAAAGCATCAAACCCATCCATATACTCAATATAACAGCGAATATCAGATTCAATTGAGCTTCTTTCCGGATGTAGATCACATTCTTTATTATTGAAAGATAAAAGTTTTTTCTCTGCATCTACGCGAAGTTTCGGCATTACTGTCAACTTCTCTTCTCTTTCTGTTCTTTCGATTTTTAACCGTCTTTTTACGTTGCTAAGAACTTCCGGAGATAATGCGATCTGTCCTTTCTTATCTTTTTTAGGAATCAGTGGTTTTATTTCTTTTGATATTTTGTCAGCATCGACTGCAATGACATATTCCGGCTCTTCCGTTTCACTCAAGATAACTGCTTTTCTTGCTTTTATTGTAGCGGATATAGGCAAAGAATCCAGTAACTCATCCACTGAAGAATCAGGCTTAGTGATAAGTTTAGTGATGCATTTATGCTCAACGTTATCAGCACACTCCATTTTGAAACGTTCAAACTGCTCATAATAATACTCATACGCCGAAATGTTATCCATGTATGTAATGTTTTCACGCTGAATACCATTAAATGCCGAATATGACAAATTAGCCGATCCCGTTATCACCCTAACTCTGCCGTCATATGATTTTAAAAGATATATTTTTTCGTGGGATTTTATAGCTCTTGAAACATACAACTTAAGTGTTTCATTGTCTAATCTTTGTGCGAGCATATCAGCTGATTTATGTTTTGTAACGAATTTCAGCTGAGATAACTGCACGCTCATAACCATTGCAACACTGTCATCAAGTACAGCCTCACAACCAAATATTATTTCAGCGTTTTTGAAATTAGGAAGAACTCTGCTAATAAAATCAATACCGGATGAATAAGTAATAGCGTACATTTCATCAAACCCGCTGAAAAGATCTTCCCATACAACTTTATGAACGCATTTAAAATCTGCTTCAACCGCCTCAAGTTTATTGCCGGTTGATTTATCTGCTGACTTTTCTTCAGATAAATCAAACAAGCTAAGCTCCTGAATTTCGCTTTCAGTTTCTTTCATAGACTTTCTCCTCCGTATTCAAAATTAATGAATGTTTCTTATTTCAGAAATTATCATTGTGTTTACGATATTCCTTGACCATCGTTTCCGAAAGCTCGTAATACTTGCAATTATAATATTCACAAATTTTCTCAAGCTCTTCTTCAGATGAAATACCGCAATCTATGGCTTTTTCAATTCTTGGTGAAATGTAATCATTCTGAGAATGAACATCGATCATTGTATCAAAACACGTATTCAGTAAAATACTGAACGGAACTTCAATACGTTCACTTATTTCAGAAATTGCACAACAAGTTGCTGTATCAAATCCGTACTCATCAATAGCATGGATAAAGCTCTCGAAGTAGCCAAAATCATTATTGCAAGTGTCGCCGATCTCATTTTTCAACGCAATACAGAGTCTGTTGTTATTCTCGTAATTATCTTTAATGAAATCCGACAACTGCAGTTTTTCGTTCTTCATCTCAAGCTTTTCTTTTCTGATTTTTCCCGGTGTTATTCCATAGCACTGTTTGACAGCTCTGGAGAGCGACGACTGTTCTGAATAACCGTATTCCTGTGCAATATCAGCTACCGATTTACTTGGATCATCAACAAGTTCCTTAGAAATGAAATACATCCTTCTTTTCAGAAAATAATTGTGCAAACCAATTTTTCCTGCTGACAAAATCGAAAGAAATTTTCCGAAATCCAAATCAGTATATCCGGATATTTCGTATATTCCACGTGAAATTTCTTCATAGCTGAGCTTTACACTATCATCGATATAGTCCATGATAGCATCAAATACGTTTTTGCTTTCCATATTTTTTGACCTCCGTTTTTTATTTGTCTTTATTATATCATACAAACGAAGAACAGTATTGACAATCAGAGTGCAATAAATGTCAAAAATAAACTTTGTATTACCATTCAGGTATATTTTTATATAATTCTAGCAAAGTAGGTGTACAATAAAACGGACTGATGCATAAATTTTAGCTAAATCTTGATTTTAACTCTTACAATGTGAAAGAAAATCATCTCCGCTACGAAAAGTTGTTGTTTGCTTCTCTTCTATTGAAACTATCGAAAAAGCGTTTTGCTGAAATGTTGCAAAATTTCTGATTTATGGCACGATTTTTTGTTAAAAAGCTACGTTTTTCTTGCATTTTATACTATTTTGTGGTATGCTATAAAACGAATAGGTAAATACTCAGATATTGCGTATTGCTCAGCAATACTGATTTATATTTATTAACAATAATCAAAACGGAGGTAAGCACAATGGCGGAAAAGAATAACGCCAATATCGGCTTTGAGAAACAAATATGGGACGCAGCGTGCGTACTTTGGGGACATATCCCTGCGGCAGATTACAGAAAGGTAATCATCGGGCTTATCTTTTTGCGTTACATATCAGGTGCTTTTGAAAAGCGTTATCAACAACTTGTTAATGACGGCGACGGATTTGAAAATGACAGAGACGCTTATACCGAAGAAAATATATTCTTTGTACCTGAAGCTGCGCGTTGGAACAAAATTTCTTCCGCCGCACATACAGCCGAAATCGGTATAGTCATCGACGATGCAATGAGAGCTATAGAAAAAGAAAACACTACTCTTAAAAATGTACTGCCTAAAAACTATGCAAGCCCTGATCTGGACAAGCGTGTTTTAGGTGAAGTGGTTGACCTGTTCACTAATATGGATATGGGCGACACAGAGGAAAGCAAAGACCTGCTCGGCAGAACTTATGAGTATTGTATTCAGCAATTCGCCGCTTACGAAGGTGTTAAGGGCGGCGAGTTCTACACACCGGCAAGTATTGTTAAAACAATCGTTGCTATCTTAAAGCCGTTCAAGAACTGCCGTGTATATGATCCTTGCTGCGGTTCGGGCGGTATGTTCGTACAGAGTGCAAAGTTCATTCAGGCACACAGCGGCAAGCGTGGAGAAATCGCTGTTTATGGTCAGGAGTCCAATGCTGATACTTGGAAAATGGCAAAAATGAATATGGCTCTTCGTGGTATTGACGCGGACTTCGGTCCGTATCAGGCAGATACATTTTTCAATGACCTACACAAGACCTTGAAAGCCGACTTTATTATGGCAAATCCGCCTTTCAATCTTTCCAACTGGGGACAGGAAAAGCTCAAAGACGATGTTCGTTGGAAATACGGCACACCGCCAGCCGGCAATGCCAACTATGCGTGGATTCAGCATATGATACACCACCTTGCGCCAAATGGAAAAATCGGTCTTGTACTTGCAAACGGTGCGTTGTCCTCTCAGTCCAGCGGCGAGGGAGAAATCAGAAAGAACATTATTCAGGCTGACCTTGTGGAAGGAATTGTTGCTTTGCCGACGCAGCTCTTTTACAGCGTTACTATTCCTGTTACTCTTTGGTTTATCACCAAGAACAAAAAGCAAAAAGGCAAAACTTTGTTTATCGACGCCCGCAAAATGGGCTATATGGTTGACCGTAAGCACAGAGATTTTACCGATGAGGATATTCAGAAGTTAGCCGATACATTTACGGCATTCCAGGAAGGTACGCTTGAAGATGTAAAAGGCTTCTGTGCCGTTGCCAATTTGCAGGAAATCGAAAAACAAGACTTCATTCTGACACCGGGCAGATATGTCGGTATTGAAGAAGTCGAGGACGACGAAGAGCCATTTGAAGAAAAGATGACTCGCCTTACATCTGAGCTTTCGGAAATGTTTGCAAAGTCTCACGAGTTGGAGGACGAAATCCGCAAGAAACTGGGGGCGATTGGGTATGAAGTGTAATTGGACTACGAAAAAACTATCAGAAATCGCATATATCAACCCAAGAGAGAGTCTCGGTAAGGGCGTCGTGGCAAAAAAAGTGCCAATGGATAAGTTACAGCCTTTTTGTAGGGACATTCCAGAATTTGTGCTTGAAGAATATAAGGGTGGCACAAAATTCAGAAACGGCGACACGATTATGGCAAGAATTACTCCTTGTCTTGAAAACGGAAAAATTGCAAAAGTTTCAGTTTTGAAAGATGGCGAAGTAGGTTTTGGTTCAACCGAGTATATTGTCTTTCGTGCAATTGACGGCGTAAGTGATGCTGATTTCTTGTACTATTTGATTTGCAGCCCTTTGGTTCGCAATCCGGCAATTAAATCTATGGTTGGTTCATCAGGTCGCCAACGAGTCCAAACTGATGTTGTTGCCAATTTAGATATAGAATTACCGCCTATTGAAGAACAAAGGAAAATTGGTGGATTGTTAAAGACTATTGACGACAAGATAGAGCTTAATAATGCCATAAACAATAATTTAGCGGCTTAGAGTTCGATGTCGGAGACATCAAGTTCGCCGGA
>ERZ780177.2295-NODE-2295-length-16100-cov-3.118978_pt1 | contig 16100 bp, 16 predicted proteins | sample MGYA00510973_ERZ780177 | MGnify/ENA primary metagenome ERZ780177 (study PRJEB29588, sample SAMEA2144396) | human gut metagenome | biome: human gut; feature: human-associated habitat; material: faeces | place: Denmark | collected 2008/2010 ...
AATCTGCTTCAACATAGGTCTCAATCTGTCTCGGAATAAATTAAAAACAGCTTCTAAGAAAAAGGACAAGAGCTACTATGTGGGGAATATTGTCAGGATCGTATGAGAAATGATAGTGTTTCCCACAAGGCTTATGAGAAGATATGGTCGATAGAGCAAAGGACGAACGGTTTATGAGAATGGCCTTGCAGGAGGCAAAAGAGGCATTCGATGCCGATGAGATACCGGTGGGAGCTGTCATCGTTTGTAAAGATAGGGTTGTGGCTCGGGCACATAATTTGACCGAATGTCTGGGCGATGTGACGGCTCATGCCGAAATGCAAGCGATTACTTCGGCTGCGGCTACGCTCGGCGGTAAGTATTTGACCGACTGTACCCTGTATGTGACATTGGAGCCGTGTGTGATGTGTGCCGGTGCGATAGGGTGGGCTCAGCTCGCTCGGGTCGTATTTGGAGCCGGCGATGAGAAACGAGGTTACCGGCGTTTCGCTCCTCAGGTATTGCATCCTAAAACAGAGGTCGAGTGTGGTGTTTTGGCCGGGGAGTGTATCGCTTTGATGAAAGATTTTTTTGCGAAAAAACGATAGAATCAGAGACCGAAACAACAGCGGATAAGTTTGTTGGGAATCTTCTCTACGATTTTTGCTATGAAAACAGGCAGGTAAATCCCTAATAGAATACTAATGATATAGAGACTCCAATAGGACAATTCGTTTTGTGGAATCTTGGAGTAGAGTATTCTGATGGCTATTTGTGGAAAAATTCCTAATAGAAAAATTTGAAACGTATAGTCTCGGAAGGAGGAGAATAGTCCCGATACTATCGGGGTTAAGTTCAGACACAATGAGACGGAAAAGATTATTCCGGTGAGGTTTAACAGCAAAATCGGGCAGTCGGGAATCAGATTCAGTGCGATGAAAAGAAGGAGCGAAAGTAGGAGACTCCCGGAATGACTCAAAAAACGTTGTATATCGAATTTGCAGAAAAGTATGCCTAAGCAGAAAAAAAGGAACATATATGCCACATTGGAAAGGCAAAGCAAGAATATATCGGGAGGGAAAAATAAGTTGAGTACGACACTTCCGATAATTAATACCGCAATTTTGAAATGCCCCGTTATCATATATTTCAGCAAAGGATAAGATAGCATGATGATAAAGAGTGTGGCGACGAACCACATTTCGCTCAACGGGTTGGAGCCGGGATATAGAAAACTGTCGGTAAATTGTCGTAAAGACAATTCTACCGGGCGTTTCATGAATGGTGAGAATATAAACTTGACGGCGAAGGTGAAAAAGGTGAAGAACAAATAGGGGATTCCCAACCGTTTGAGCTTATCGAACACAACTTCTTTATAGGCTAAGTTTCGGCTGATTTTTGTGAAATAAAAAAGGAAACCGGAGATAAACATGAAAAGAGGCATGTGAAAACTGTATATGACACGCTCTATCGTCGCGCTCACCGGAGTTTGAGGGTTCTCGAAAATACCGGTTAAGGTAACATGTCCTATTACGACCAATAACATACTCCAACCTTGGAGTATTTGCAACCATGTTATCTTTTGTCTGTTCATGGGTGGGTATATATTCTCTTTAAATAAAACAAAATTATACTCTGTTTATTGTATGGCGGAATCTTTTGTAGAGATGAATATATGTTTATGTCAAAGGGTGTTAGGAGATTATATTCCTGAAATAATTTGCAGAGAGGAAAAGATTTTGTATCTTCGCACCGATTTTAACAAGACCATATAATGTCTAACTTATTAATCAAAAAATCAATTATTTAATTAACATGAGTGAAGAACTAAAAAACAGCCCGGTAGAAAATTTTGACTGGGATGCCTTTGAAAAAGGCGAAGTGTATGGTGATAAGAGCCACGAAGAGTTGGTAAATACTTATGACCAGTCTTTGAATACGGTAAAAGACAAAGAAGTAATCGAAGGTACGGTAATCGCATTGAACAAACGTGAAGTGGTCGTAAACATCGGTTACAAATCGGACGGTATCATCTCTATGAGTGAATTCCGTTACAATCCCGATCTGAAAGTAGGCGACACCGTAGAAGTCTACATCGAAAATCAGGAAGACAAAAAAGGACAATTGGTTCTTTCTCACAAAAAAGCTCGCGCTACCCGTTCTTGGGATCGTGTGAACTCTGCTCTCGAAAACGACGAGATCATTAAGGGTTACATCAAATGCCGTACGAAAGGCGGTATGATTGTGGACGTATTCGGTATTGAAGCTTTCTTGCCGGGTTCACAAATCGACGTGAAACCTATCCGCGACTACGATGTATTCGTAGGAAAGACTATGGAATTCAAGGTGGTTAAAATCAACCAGGAATTCAAGAATGTCGTTGTTTCGCACAAGGCTCTTATCGAAGCCGAATTGGAACAACAGAAAAAAGAAATCATCAGCAAGCTTGAAAAAGGACAGGTACTCGAGGGTACCGTTAAGAATATCACCTCTTACGGCGTCTTCATCGACTTGGGCGGCGTAGACGGTTTGATTCACATCACCGACCTCTCTTGGGGACGTGTGAGCGACCCGAAAGAAGTGGTACAGCTTGACCAGAAGATCAATGTGGTTATCCTTGACTTCGACGACGAGAAGAAGCGTATCGCATTGGGTCTGAAACAACTGACTCCGCATCCTTGGGACGCTTTGGATCCGAACTTGAAAGTAGGTGACAAAGTAAAAGGCAAAGTTGTCGTGATGGCCGATTACGGTGCATTCATCGAAATCGCTCCGGGCGTAGAAGGCTTGATCCACGTATCGGAAATGTCTTGGAGCCAGCACTTGCGTTCCGCACAGGACTTCATGAAGGTAGGTGACGAAGTAGAAGCTGTCATTCTGACCTTGGATCGTGAAGAACGTAAAATGTCTTTGGGTATCAAGCAATTGAAAGCCGATCCTTGGGAAAACATCGAAGAGAAATACCCCGTGGGTTCCAAACATACGGCCAAAGTACGCAACTTTACAAACTTCGGCGTATTCGTTGAGATAGAAGAAGGCGTAGACGGCTTGATTCATATCTCCGACCTTTCTTGGACCAAGAAGATCAAACATCCGTCTGAATTCACGCAGATTGGCGCAGAAATCGAGGTTCAGGTATTGGAAATCGACAAAGAAAACCGTCGTTTGAGCTTGGGTCACAAGCAACTTGAAGAGAACCCTTGGGATGTGTTTGAAACCGTATTCACGGTGAACTCTATTCACGAAGGTACTATCGTCGAGATGTTGGACAAAGGTGCCGTAATCCAATTGGAATATGGTGTAGAAGGCTTTGCTACTCCGAAACATCTGGTAAAAGAAGACGGCAGCCAGGCTCAACTGAACGAAAAATTGCAGTTCAAGGTAATTGAATTTAACAAGGAAAGCAAACGTATCATCTTGTCTCACAGCCGTATCTACGAAGATGCACAGCGCGCTGAAGCTAAAGAAGCCAAGAAGAATACGAGCAACGCCAAGAAGGGCGTTAAGAAAGAAGAAGCTCCGATAATTCAAAACCAAGCTGCTGCTACCACTTTGGGTGACATCGATGCATTGGCTGCATTGAAAGCCCAAATGGAAAAAGGCGAATAAACCACATTCCTAAACAGGAAAAAATACGAAAGAAAGGGCGATGATTATTTCTCATCGCCCTTTTTTTATGTATTTTTGTACAATGTAACTCATATCCGAAAGGCATGGAAAAGTTTGAACTGACAATATTGGGATGCGGGTCTGCACTACCTACCACACGGCACTTCGCCACGTCACAGGTCATTAACATCCGCGAAAAGTTATATATGATTGATTGCGGCGAAGGTGCCCAACTCCAAATGAGGCGCTCACGGCTTAAATTCTCTCGACTGAACCATGTATTCATCTCCCACCTGCACGGTGACCACTGTTTCGGTTTAATAGGTCTCATCTCTACTTTTGGCTTATTAGGACGTACGGCTCCTCTATATGTACATGCCCCGGCGGCATTCGGTCCCATATTGCAAAGCCTGCTGGGCTTTTTTTGTAAGGGACTGGATTTCCGTGTTGAGTTTTACCCCGTAGATACCTCGCGCCATGCTTTGATTCACGAAGACCGCTCCGTTTCCATTTACTCCATTCCCCTGCGCCACCGTATCGAATGCTGCGGTTTTCTGTTTCAGGAGAAAGCTACCTTGCCACACATCCGACGCGACATGATCGATTTTTACCGTATCCCAATCTGTGAAATCAATAATATTAAAAACGGAATGGACTGGACTACGGAAGACGGTACACTCGTCCCGAACCACCGGCTTACCGAACCATCGGCCCCTCCACGTTCTTTTGCCTATTGCTCGGACACATGTTATCTGCCTGAACTTACCCAGTACATCCGGAAAGCAGATTTGTTATTTCATGAAGCCACATTCTTGCACGAAGACCTGGCACGAGCACAAGAAACATTCCATACCACAGCCCGGCAGGCAGCCACACTCGCACGGGACAGCCAAGTCAAAAAACTCTGTATCGGTCACTTTTCGGCACGGTATGAAGACGAAAGCCTGCTCCTGAAAGAAGCCCAAAGTATATTTGAACCTACAATCCTCGCAAAAGAGAATCTTCTCATAAAAATTTAATGAGGAAAAAAAGCGTTTTTTTCACAATAAAATTTGTTTCTTTCGTTAGGAATACCTACATTTGTGCCATTAGAATAAATGAAGAATAAGACTATGATGAAAAAGACACTTCTTTTAATATTGACGACCTTCCTCCTGAATACCGCAGGAGTTTGTTGGGCGCAAGAAGAGAAGAACGAGCCGGAGACAGAACTTTCGGCCACATCCATAGTCGTAAAAGGTTCTACTTTATCGGTCTATAATGCCAACGGAAACATATTGGAGATTTTCTCCCTGACGGGCACTAAGGTGGCAACGATAAGAATCGACAGCAACGAAAAAACGGTAGACTTATCTCTGAAGAAAGGCTGTTATATATTAAAGGTAAATAAAGTAGTGCGCAAGATTTCCATCCACTAATTCATGTAATGGGATTTTCTCGTTTTTTTAGTCTCTTCCTCTTCTGTCTGATTATCGTTTCATGCCATGAAGAGAAAAAAAATGCAAACATCAACATCCAATTGGACGATCTTGCGGATTGGAATATACGGGAATATAGCCTGTCCAGTCGGAAAATACGACATGAAATCGACAGTTTACGGTTGCTTCCTCTCAGAATGTATGCCGATGAGTATACCCGTAAATACTACGCCTCCGGCGCTCCTTTCCTTTGGATTACCCGCTCGGGAACAGATGAAAAAGCAGATACTTTACTGGCTTATCTCCAAAAGGCTTCTTCGTCCGGTCTACGGGAAAGTAATTTTTATATATCCGAGCTTCAAACAAACCTGCGACGAATCCGTCAACTGGATTTCGACCCCGAAAACAACATCAACGCTGTTTTCGGACGCACTGAGTTTCTACTTACGAAAGCTTATCTCAGATACGTATGCGGACAACGCTTCGGATACGTCCAACCGAGCCAGATTTTCAATCGGTTAGAACAAACGGACACGACGCAAAAAGCTCCTTTCCGCCGATTGTATGACATTGAAACGGAAAGCGCGGATCAAGAATTTGTCCATAAAGCCCTCTCTTTGCTGAAAGACGGGAACTTTACCGATTTCTTCCGAGACATACAACCTGATAATCCATTATACCGTCAGTTGACAGACCATTACCTGCAAACACAAAATCCGGAAACGCGCCGCAAAACCATCGTCAATATCGAACGGAGCCGTTGGCGAACCCCTCTCGCCGCACACGACAAGTACGTCTGGGTCAATTTGGCTGCTGCAACGCTTTATGCCATAGACGAAAACAAGCCGGAATATCTGGACATGAAAATATGTATCGGTAGTCCAAAAAACAAAACTCCCATGTTGCAAAGCCGCATCGAACGAGTGGATATGAATCCATATTGGAACATCCCGTACAGCATTGTAAAAAAGGAGATAGCCCCGCGACATGCAGGAGATGAGGCTTATTTCTCACGCAACCGTTACCGCATCTTCAATAAGGAGACCGGGGAGGAACTACCACCTGCTGCGGTCACTTCCGACATGCTTACCAGTGGCCGTTACAGAGTTCGTCAGGACAATGGAGAAGGTAATTCGTTGGGAAGACTGATATTCAGGTTTCCCAACAATTTCTCCATCTACTTGCACGACACCAACAACAGACAGGCTTTCAAACGCACAAACAGAGCCATCAGCCACGGATGTATCCGAATAGAAAAACCACTCGAACTGGCCGTCTTTTTATTGGATTCACCCGAAGAAAAAACAGTAAACAAGCTCCGGGAAGCGATCGGACTACCTCCGTTGAATTCATCCGTCCCCATAGAAAAGAAAGAAGGCGAACAGTTGAAAGTAGGCATACAACGGTTCGCCCCTTCCATACCAGTCGTCATAGACTATTACACCCTCTATCCGAAGCCGGACGGCGGATGGGAAGAAAGTCCCGACCCCTACGGCTACGATGAAATTTTGCTCAAAAAACTGGAAGCGTTTTAAACTATCTTCCCTTCCGGGTGTCCTATCTAAACAACGACTTATACCAGTATGAATTCTACGGAGGAAACGTCACTCATCCACCGGTTGAACCAGCCGGAATATCAACGCCAAGCATTCGAACAATTGGTGAACCTTTACAGCCCGCAACTGTATCGGCAAATCCGCCGTATGGTATACAGTCACGACGACACCAATGACATCTTGCAAAATACGTTTATCAAAGCCTGGGTCAATTTAGACACCTTCCGAGGCGATGCCCGTCTGAGTACGTGGCTTTATCGTATTGCCACCAATGAAACCCTGAACTTCCTACAACGGAAAAAAGACATGACCGGACTGGACGATGCCCCGACGGCCATCGTCAACCAACTGACGGCCGATGAATATTTCGATGGAAATGAAACGGAGCTTCAGTTGCAAAAAGCCATCGCCAGTTTGCCGGACAAGCAACGCGCCGTATTCCATTTAAAGTATTATGAAGAAATGAAATACGAAGAAATGAGCAGCATATTAAACACCAGCGTAGGCGCCTTAAAAGCCTCCTACCATCATGCCGTGAAAAAAATATGCGATTTTTTTAAATCACAAGATTAAACCTTTTGAATCCGGAAATATCAAATATACAAAGAAAGGAATGCCAGTTATGAAAGAAGAAGATTTCATCCGAAAAAAATACGGTTCCGGCAACCCGTTCAAGGTTCCGGAGGGGTATTTCGAGCAGTTTACATCCGAGTTGATGAGTAAATTGCCGGAGAAGGAAATGAAGCCTGTTCTCTCTATGCCCTCCCGCCGACGAACACGCATGCGCACGGTATGGTATGCTGTGGCCGCCGCCCTGTGCGGTGCCATGTTTCTCGGAACATATTATCTCCAATCCGTAATTCACCCCCACGGTGAAAGCCCTGTGGCACAATATGGAGAGACCATAGAAACCGAAGACATTTATATGGATGACGTACTCGATTACGCCATGGTCAGCAACCACGAAATCGCCCTATACTTGACAGATGTGTATTAATTCATAGACATAAAACCAGATGAAAAGAAAAATACTGCCCCTGTTCGTCCTGTTTTGGGTACTCGGTCACATACAGTTCATGGCCCAACCGCCCAAAGGACAGTTCTCTCCTCAAGATTTTGTGAAGCATCTGGAGAGTTTCATCGTACGTGAAGCCTGCCTGACTCCGGCCGAAGCCACGGCCTTTTTCCCGATTTTCCATGAACTGCATGACAAACAACGAGGTATCAACTGGCAAATCAGGGAACTTAAAAAAAGAAGTCTGCCGGCCCACTCGACGGACAAAGATTATTATAATCTCATCAAAGAGATCAACAAATTAAAGATTGAGTCGGCCGAACTGGAAGATGTTTACTAAAAAATGTGCAAAGCGGTTCCCGCCCGGAAAGTGCATGAAGCCATGCAGGCCGAAGAACGCTTCCACCGTCGTATGCTACGCAAGTTCAGCAACCGGCCGGACAGGTCCAAGCAAAAGTAAGCACAGCTCGCCATGCTGTGCTTTTTTTGTTTCAAGTTCATTTCTAAAGAATACATAAAAAAGCCCCCTCCCTCTCCCAACAACAGATTAATCTTCGTAACTTTGAAGAAGATTATGATATAAACCCTAACATGTTTTCATCCATGCTGACCACCCTCTGCATCTTGATTCTTTCCGCCATATTTTTTGTCAGCGGAAAAATACGTTCCGATATCGTGGCATTGTGCGCCTTGGTAGCCCTGCTGATATTCCATATTCTCACTCCAGAAGAAGCCTTGTCGGGGTTCTCCAACTCCGTAGTCATTATGATGGTCGGCCTGTTTGTCGTTGGAGGGGCCATCTTCCAGACCGGACTGGCCAAAATGCTCAGTTCGCGCATTCTCAAACTGGCCGGAAACAGCGAACTACGCCTGTTTATCCTCATCATGGCCGTCACCTCGGCCATCGGCGCTTTCGTCAGCAACACCGGTACTGTGGCCCTGATGCTCCCGATCGTCGTCAGTTTGGCAGCATCCAATCCCCACATGAACGCCAGCCGGCTACTCATGCCGCTGGCCTTTGCCAGCAGTATGGGCGGCATGATGACCCTAATCGGTACGCCTCCCAACCTCGTCATACAAAACACGTTGACAGACGCCGGCTATCCCAGCCTCTCTTTCTTTTCATTTCTTCCCGTAGGACTTATCTGTGTAGTCGTAGGCACCATTGTCCTGCTGCCGCTCAGCAAAATGTTCTTATCCAAGCGAGGCGCAGAAAGCCGCACAGGCAAGCATTCCGGAAAGTCGCTCAAAGAGTTAGTGCATGAATACGGACTCTCCGACAATCTTTTCCGGTTGAGAATCCCTGCAAAGTCCGTGCTGAAAGGCAAAACCATCGTAGACTTGGACATACGCCGCAGGTACGGGCTGAACATTCTGGAAGTACGGAGAGGAGAGGCATCGCAACACCGTTTCCTGAAGACCATCACGCAAAAATTGGCTGAACCGAACACCATCCTGCAAGCAGAAGATATTCTATATGTCAAAGGAGATTTCGAACAAGTAAACGCTTGGGCCGCAGCACACCGACTGGAAATTCTCGACGGCCGGGCCTCGGAAGACATACGCAGAGACCGTTCGCTGGATTTCTATGACATAGGCATCGCTGAAATCGTCTTAATGCCGGCCTCAAGAATCGTCAACCACACGATTAAAGAAATAGGCTTCAGAGACAAATTCAATGTTAACGTATTGGGTATCCGCCGTAAGAAAGAATACCTGTTGCAGGATTTGGGGGACCTCCGCATCCACTCCGGAGACGTACTACTCATACAAGGAACGTGGAGCGACATCTCGCGGCTGAGCAAAGAAGATGAAGACTGGGTCGTATTGGGAGAGCCGCTCGACGAAGCGGCCAAGGTGACCCTGGACTACAAAGCCCCGTTGGCAGCGGCCATCATGATACTGATGGTCGCCATGATGGTATTCGACTTCATCCCCGTAGCCCCCGTCACGGCGGTCATGATAGCCGGCATACTGATGGTACTGACCGGATGTTTCCGCAATGTGGAAGCGGCCTATAAAACCATCAATTGGGAAAGCATCGTGCTGATTGCCGCCATGCTTCCCATGTCGTTAGCCCTGGAAAAAACGGGAGGAGCCGAGTTCATATCCAACAGCCTTGTCAACGGACTGGGCAGTTACGGCCCGTTGGCACTCATGGCCGGAATCTATTTCACGACCTCCCTGATGACCATGTTCATCAGCAATACGGCGACGGCCGTATTGCTGGCTCCCATAGCCTTGCAAAGTGCGCTACAGATTGGTGTAAGCCCAGTCCCCTTCCTGTTTGCCGTCACCCTCGGTGCCAGCATGTGTTTCGCGTCCCCGTTTTCTACGCCTCCCAACGCGTTGGTCATGCCGGCCGGCCAATACACTTTCATGGATTACGTCAAAGTCGGTTTGCCGTTGCAAATCATTATGGGTATCGTCATGATATTCGTACTGCCCTTGCTTTTCCCCTTCTGACTTCACCTTCGGAGTAGCAGATAATCTTAAGCTAAAGATAGGGTTCGGACACACTCCGAACCGTCTTCAGATATTGGATTTTCATTCTGCGCCAAACAATTTTTCAATCTCCTGCGATTGATTTTTTGTTTGGCGCAGAACGATTTCACGTTGTAAGGCAGATGATTTTTACCTCTCAATAAAGCACAAAAAGTTACCTTAAACAAAAAAACATGCAACACAGCCGAAAACAAGATAATCCCATACCGCTTACCTTTGCAACGTACCAAAAGGACAGGAAAAACAATATAAATAAAAAACACCATTTGAATGCCATGTATGTATCTACGTTAAAACTTCAACCCGGAATATGCCTGAAAACGCTGTTCGCATTACTATTGGCCGCCTCCGCCTCTGCATGCCATTGCCGTAACGCACGGACGCATCCGGACAAGCAAAGACTTATCGTCACCACGGACCTCGGAGGCACGGACCCGGACGATACCCAGTCGATGATTCATCTTTTGGTATGTTCCAATGCGATAGACATCGAAGGGTTGGTCAGCTCGCAGGTCTGGTCGGACATGCCGGACAAGGTGGACCGAATTCATGAAGTTGTCGGGCAATTTGAAAAAGTCCTGCCACGCTTGAAAAAACATGCGGAAGGCTATCCTGAACCGGGCTACCTCCGCTCCGTCATCCGGCAAGGCCAAAAGACATCCAATATGGCGGGCGTGGGAAACGGCAAAGCATCTCCCGGCTCCGAACTCATCATCGAAGCCGTGGACAAAAAGGACGACCCGCGACCGGTATGGATTGCCGCTTGGGGCGGCATGAACACTGTGGCTCAGGCACTTTGGACCGTGACGCACACGCGCTCCCCCAAAGACATCGAAAGGTTCGTACGTAAAATCCGCATCTATGACGTGTTGGGACAAGACGATGCCGGTGCTTGGATTGCCCAGAACTATCCCGGCATCTTATACCTCCGTAACAAAGCGGTTTACGGATGGGCACCTTCGGACGAATGGCTCAGGGACAACATACAAAGCCATAAACCTTTAGGCGACTATTATCCCGACAGGAAATGGGCCACAGAGGGCGACTCCCCGTCTTTCCTCTACGTATATGCCAACGGGCTGAACGTACCCGAAGAAATCACTTTCGGAGGATGGGGCGGCCGTTTCTCGGATACCCCCGCCGAGAACGTACGCGGCATAAAATTCATTGCCCAAAGCGGAAAGGACGAGAGCCGGTACGACCCATACCGCATGTACGCCTGTGCAGCCGAAGGCGGAAACTCGATAAAGAGATGGGAACGGGAGATATGGAACGATTTTGCGGCACGTATGGCCTGGACAGCCACAGACGAGTATTCCGCCGTCAACCACCATCCTGTAGCCATCGTAGATGGGCACGACGACATGAACTGCATATATAAAAAGGTGAAGGCAGGCCGCGATATGGAATTCGACGCTTCCGCATCTTACGACCCCGATGGGAATCCGCTGGATTTCCGTTGGGAAATCTATGCCGAACCCAGTACGTATAAGGGTAAGGTAAACATGGAAAACGGGGATTCCCCGAAATGCCGCATACACATCCCCGCAGAGGCATCCGGAAAGTCCCTGCACGTCATTCTCTCCCTGACCGACCGGGGCAAGCCGGCACTGACGGCATATAAACGGATAGTCGTACAAGTATTATAAGAAACGGGGCGTTACAAGCCGCCCCGTTTCTCCATTTCTTTCGCCTCGTTCCAAAGTGCATCCATTTCTCCCAAGGTCATGTCCTTCAAAGACCGTCCTTGACGGATGGAATGTTGCTCCACATAATTGAAGCGCCGGATGAACTTGCGGTTCGTACGCTCCAAGGCGTTGTCAGGATTGATATGATAAAGCCTTCCGGCATTGATGACACTGAAAAGGAAATCGCCGAACTCATCGGTGGATTTCTCCTTGTCCTCCCGGGCCAGTTCTGCCTGCAATTCGCCGAGTTCTTCCCTCACCTTGTCCCATACGTCCTCTTTCTTTTCCCAATCGAAGCCGACATTACGCGCCTTGTCCTGAATACGGTAAGCCTTGATGAGCGAAGGCAAAGCTTCCGGCACGCCGCCCAACACGCTCTTGTTACCGTCTTTCTCCTTCAATTTGATTTGTTCCCAATTCTGGCTTACCTGCCCTGCCGTGTCGGCCTGTGCCTCGCCGTACACATGCGGGTGGCGGAAAATCAGTTTGTCCGTCAACTTGTCGCACACGTCTGCTATATCAAAATCCCCCGTCTCGCTGGCAATCTTGGCATAAAAACACACGTGCAGCAGCACGTCGCCCAGTTCCTTGCAAATGTTTTTCTTGTCGTCTTTCATCAGGGCGTCGCACAACTCAAAGGTTTCCTCTATCGTGTTCGGCCGCAGGCTCTCGTTCGTCTGTTTCCTGTCCCACGGACACTTTTCGCGCAACGTATCCAACACATCGAGGAAACGCCCGAAAGCCTCTAATTTTTCTTCTCTGCTATGCATAAATATTCCTATTTGTCCCGCAAAAATACGCTTTTTTCCCGCTTCGCCCAATACCGGCGGGACATTTTTGCCATAATAAACACCGATGGCAGAGACTCGGTAAATACGATAGCCACTATCGAAACTTTCGCGAACGAAAACTTTCCGGAGAACGATAAACCGCCTACTTTTGCGGCATCAAAAAGAAAAAAGATATGAATAATCAGATGACCATTTGGATTTTAACCGTAGGATGCTTATTTTTGATTTTTATTTTCAGAAGCATCCAAAAGATGCGCAGGGAAACGGGAGACAGCAAGATTCTTGAAATAGGAAACGAGAACAATATCTATGACGAACTCGAAGACGACGAATCATAAAGAGGCACTCGTTGCAGAAACGGATATTCCTGCAACGCCGAAAGATGCGTGCATCTTTCTTTCCGACTACGCCGCATGGCTCTTAGGATGCGGTGCCACATGTATCCGCATAGAAAAGAATGTAAAACGGATGGCCGAGAGATGGAACATGATATCGGAAATGACCATCTTGCCCTCTCATATACACATGACGGTGTGGAATGACGACCGCAGCCACTCGTACAGCAATATCGTAAGGCTGCATCATACGGGTATCAGTTTCGACATCAATACCCAACTGAGCAAATTAAGTTGGGCGATAGCCGACCGGAAAATAGGTTTCACAGAGGCCCTCCGGAATTTTGAAGCCATCGTGCAGACCCGACCGGCTAATCCTTGGATGGTGTGGATACTGGCATCCTTGGCCAACATGGCATTTTGCCGTCTGTTCGGAGGAGATTTCATAGCCATGGCTATCGTACTGATAGGAACATTGGCTGGTTACAAACTGAAACAAGTGATGTTGGAGGACGGACAAGACGTACGTTTCGTATTCTTCTGCTGCGCGTTCTTCTCTTCCGTAATCGGTGCGGCGGGTTACGTATTCGACCTAAGCGATACACCGGAAATCGCCCTCGGCACCAGTGTCCTGTATCTGATACCGGGCATTCCTTACATCAATTCCGTGAGCGACCTTCTGGACGGACACTATATCAGTTCATTCAGCCGTTTCATGAATGCCATGGTACTGACCGCCTGTTTGTCGGCCGGCTTGTGCGGCGGTTTATTACTCATGAATATCAAATGGCTCTAACGATGATGACTTATCTCTTCAATATTCTTCAGGACGGATTCTTTGCGGCGATTGCTGCCATCGGCTTTGCCAGCATCAGTAATCCTCCGCGCCAAGCTTACAAGTATTGTGCCCTCATTGCGGCTTTAGGTCACGCCACACGGTATGTCCTCACCCATAACGCTTACGGTGAGATGCACCTCATCGGTGCCAGCTTCATCGCGTCGCTGGTCATCGGCGTACTGACGGTGTTTCTGGCTCCACGTGCCAAATGCCCGGCGGAGACTTTCTCCTTCCCCGCGCTGCTCCCCATGATTCCGGGAATGTACGCCTACCGCACAATCGAAGCTCTTTTGCTCTGCCTGACCAACCAGGAAGAACAAGCTTTCAACCACTATTTCTATCTGTTGTCCTACAACGGTTTGACCTGTACATTTATTATATTGGGAATGGTCGTAGGAGCCACGCTACCCATCTTTCTGTTCAAGAACACTTCATTTAAAGCTACACGCTAATCATCGACTATATGGAATTACGACAACTCCGGTATTTCGTCAAAGCTGCCGAAACACTCAACTTTTCCGAAGCCGCCAAAGGGCTGTACATCACACAAAGTACATTATCCCAGCAAATCCGACAACTGGAAACCGAGTTGGACGTACAACTCTTCCAACGCAACAGCCATGAAGTGACGCTGACCGAAGCCGGAGCGGAACTTTTGCCATACGCCAAAGAAACCCTGTATGCCGCCGACACGTGCAAAGAACATATACGCGACCTGCAACAACTGCTCACCGGCACACTGAACATCGGCGTGACCTATTCGTTCAGCCCGATTCTGACGGAAACGGTGTTGGCTTTCATGAAACTGTACCCCGAAGTGAAACTGAACATTTTCTATAAGACCATGACGGAACTGATGCAAATGCTTGTCAAGCGCGAAGTGGATTTCGTACTGGCCTTCAAACCCACACGCCGTTACGAACAGATCGAATCGCACATCCTCTTCGACAACCATCTGTCGGTCATCGTGCGTTCCGACCATGCCTTGGCCCAGAAACAGAAAGTGACACTCAGCGAACTGGAAAAATATGAGTTCGCCCTGCCCAGCAAAGGCCTGCAGGCCCGGAATACATTCGACCAAGTGTTTTCCGAACGTGACTACAAATTCAAAGTCCGCGTGGAACTGAACGAAGTCAATATCCTGCTGAAACTGATTAAGAAGAGCAATCTGGTGACCATCCTTTCCGAAGCTACCATACACGATGAATCGGGAGTGAAAGCCATCCCCTTAGATGTCAATGAGTATGAAATGGAGGGATGTATCCATACTTTGAAACATGCCTACCGGAAGCACTCTGCCCTTAAATTCATCCATCTGCTCAGCGAATCGAACGCCATCCGCGAAAGGATGCACACTTGGTTAGGATAGCAGGCCGGAACGGGGTCTCAACGTACTGCCGGTCAAGAGCACGTGACGACGCAAAACCAACCAACCGAACAAGACACAGCCTTTCAAGATACTGGACATACTGACGGCCCACCACACGCCGGCTATCCCCCATCCCCAATGTCCTAAAAGCAAAGCCAGAGGGATGCGCAACACGTTACCGGCGATGCTGACCAAAGCCGGGGGCATCGTACGCCCGGTCCCGTAAAAGACACCTTGCGTCGTGATCTCAAGCATCATAAAAATCATGGAGTAACTATCTATTTTCAGGAAAAGCCCTCCGGCACGGTAAGCATCCGGTTCCGATGTGATAAGGGAAAAAATCCATTCGCCGCCTCCATAAAACAAGGCCGTGCATCCGGCACCTATGGCAGCCGTAATCCCCAACGTCATTTTAAAAGCCTTGCGAATACGTTCCGTACATCCGGCCGCATAGTTTTGTGCCACAAAGGTACTCAGCGCCGTACTGAATCCTTGAGAAGTGTACCAAGCTATAGCCTCCAACTGCCCGCCTGCCGTCAAAGTCATTACCCCCAGATATCCTCCCTCTGCCGATGCCGTACGCCCCATGAACAGGCTAATCAACGAGAAAAAGATATTCAACAAAGCCACCGGCAACCCGACTTTGAAGATTAAAGGGACGTAAGGCAAACGCAGCGGAACCAATATCCGGAAACGTTCGAACAAGCGGCGTCTCCTCATCAATACGTAAAAAAACATCAGGCAAACCGTAGCCTGAGATATCCAAGTGGCCCAGGCAGCTCCTAAAGTCCCCATGCCGAAACCTAAAATGAAAAGCGGGTCAAGCAGCATATTGAGTGCCAATCCTATTCCATTTACATAAAAAGGAACCTGCGTATGCCCCGAAGCATTGTAGATTCCGGTGAAAGCGGCAGACATAAAAATAAAAGGGAAAGCCGTAGATGATATGAACCCCGAAAGTTAGACAAAAAACTTTCGGGGTTTTATTATGTCTACA
>ERZ780177.2297-NODE-2297-length-16094-cov-3.775672_pt1 | contig 16094 bp, 15 predicted proteins | sample MGYA00510973_ERZ780177 | MGnify/ENA primary metagenome ERZ780177 (study PRJEB29588, sample SAMEA2144396) | human gut metagenome | biome: human gut; feature: human-associated habitat; material: faeces | place: Denmark | collected 2008/2010 ...
GAAATAGATCAGTTGGTTACCCCTAAACGCGTAGCGTTTTGGGGGCTTGAGAGCGTAACCTTGCCAAGGTTGAGGTCGCGGGTCCGAGTCCCGTTTTCCGCTCAGGAAGCCTTGAGAAAGAGGCAGAAATAAAGAGCAAAAACCTTATGTATCAATGATATGTAAGGTTTTTTCGTTTTTAGGTCGACGCTGAAAAAAGCAACGGAATGCAGGTTTTTACGGCCTTATCGGTGACCTGTTTCGCTCGGACCCAAAATAGGTCACTAATGCAAGTTATTGCATTAATTATCAGTTTTTTGCCCCGCAACAATTCTATGCTGTAAACGTATTACTAACAAACTATTTACAGCAGTATGGAAAGAAAGACTTTCAACAAAGTTGAAGTTCATTCTCGCCTCGGCATAGCTCGAACAAGTTCGGCTATGCCCTCGGCTCGGCGAACTTTCAGCGTGGTTTTCTTCTGCAAGAAAACCAAAGTAACGAAAAAGGGCAAGGCCCCGATCTATGTGCGCATCAAGACCTGCGGCACGGCGACGGAGATTTACACGCGATGCCAAATCGAACCGGAGCGTTGGAATCAACGGCTTGAACGGTCGCTCTACAAAGACGAGGTAGACCAACAGATCAACAGCATCGTCGCCAGCTACCGGGCCAATGTCCTCGCAGCCTATGACCAGCTAATCAAGGAGGGCAAAGAGCCGACGTGCTTTGCTATCAAACACCGGCTTGAAAACCCTTCGGGCAATGCACGTCTGTTCCTTGCCGAGTTTGGGAAATATTGCGACAAACGGCAGAAAGAGGTCGGAACACGGATCACCCAACTCACGGCAAACAAGTATCACCGTCTGCTTCGCTACCTGAAAGAGTATATGCAGGCGCAATACAAAAAGGAAGACATTCCGCTGGATATGATTAATTACGAGTACCTCGACGGACTGAACACCTTTATCCAGACGGCCCATAACTGCAAGACCAATGGTGCGGTCAATCTGTTGTGCTGTCTTAAAAACTTTATGCTGTATGCTATCCGCAACGAGTGGATCGAAAAGAATCCGTTTCAGTACTATAAACTGAAACCCGAACACAACAAGTCGAAAGACCACCTGACCAAAGCGGAATTGGATGTTTTGATAACCAAACCGATGCCGAACGAGCGGATAGAACGCATCCGGGATGTGTTCGCGTTCTGCTGCCTGACGGGACTTGCCTTTACGGATGCCGATCACCTGCGCCCGGAACATATCAGCGCGGATGATAGCGGGCAGTTGTGGATTCACAAGCCCCGCGAGAAAACCGCCGTAATGAGCCGCATCCCCTTGTTGCCGCATCCGGTGAAACTTCTGCGAAAGTACGAGCACGACCCGAATTGCAGGCAACGCGGAAAGATGTTGCCTGTACCGAGCAACAGCAAGATGAACGCCTATTTGAAAGAGCTGGCGGGCATCTGCAATATCGACAAGACGCTGACAACGCACGTCGCCCGGCATACTTTCGCCTGCCTTGCCGTGGAGTACGGAATGCCGATAGATGTGCTGGCAAAGATTCTCGGCCACACCAATACGAATATGACGCGGCATTACGCGAAATTCTCGGAGGGCTTGATAGGCCGGGAGATGCAGAAAATCGGCAGTATCTTTGCTAATCCGGCATGATAGCCTGCAACGAAAGGCGGGGCGCACGGGATTCGGAATGATCCCTAACGCGCCCCGCCTTTACGTTTACACACTCCGACCTATTGCGTATAGGTGGGTCTATAATTTTTTGTCAGCATTTCCCGAATTGCCGATTCGGGATAGAGGATGTTGCGCCCGCTTATTGCGACAAACGGTATCTGCCGCGTATCGCGGAGCGTCTGCAAGGTTCTGGGCGAGATGTGCAGCAGATCGCAAACCTCGCAGCCCGTCAGGTTGTTCTCCGCCCCGACCGGAGGACGATAGTTCTTATCGGCCAGTTGCAGGGTTTCTTCGGCCCGGTCGATCATAGCGAGCAACTCCCGGACTTCCTCGCTCTCCATCGTTAAATAGTCCGATTCCATGTTACACCCCTTTTCTGATTGTCCGCGCCCGCAGAAACCCGGTTACGTCGGTTTCCCGGTAGAAGAACTTACCGCCGACATTCGAATAGGGCAGTCCCCGCCTGTTGCGGTAGCTTTGGAGCGTGCGTTTGGAAATCCGCAATCGCTGACAAACCTCCGGCCCGTCCAGTCAGCCGTCGGGCGACGGCGGGTTATAACGCTTCCCGGTTCGTTGTGATTGAGCAGCCAATGTTTTCAGCCGTTCCGTGAGCGCTCTTCATACGCGCTCGTCCATACAAATACTTGTCATAAAAATTTGAATTAAATAGGTTAATAATAAATTTCATTTGCAAGGTAATACCGAACCGAAGGTTTCCGGAACCATGGCCGCTCCAGACCGTTCCAGACCGTCCGCCCTTGTTCTCTATTGCAAATCCGGCGGCAATATAAGGGACGCCCCGCTGTTTTGATGCTGTTTACGCCCTCGTTCTCCCTCATTCGCCCTAATTGGCCCCATGAATCGGGCGGATTCCGCGGCATAACTCCCCGGACTCTCTCCTCGGTACTCCTGCAAACTTGGCGGCAAGATAAGGGCAGCGTCCCGACTTGGTGCTGTCCGGGGAGTGAACGGTTATGAACGGTGCTAATTGACCCCGAAAACCGGACAAAATCAGCCGCAGTTTCGGGGTATCAGTGCCAAAATCAAACATCCGGAGGTTTTGTCCATACTACGGAGCAGTTCCGCGCAGCAGGGCGCAATAATATCAGGCATGTAACAGATTGGAAAATTGTGTATTATCTTCGCCGCAAATCTTAAAATCCGACACATTTATGACTACCCGAACCATCCATTCCACTCCGGCGATCTTCCGCCCGTCGTGAAGAGCCGCCCGCCCTGAAATCAGCTCTCCGATCTCCCGCCTTTCGGGGTACTGACTTTCCCGCTCTGTCCGCCTGCGCCTTTGCGTGAGCGTCGATGCGATACGTCCCGCCTTTGCCGCCCTAAGCCTCCGCCGACTATATCCGGCGGGTCTTGCGGGCCAGCTTCGGCGTGCCGTGTCCGGGGCTTCGGCCCCGGCATCGACCGCTCCCGAAACGGGAGGAAGCAAGGTTGTGTTTTCGTGCCACAAAAATCCGTCTCCGACGTTTTTTGCGACCACTTCAAACAACCTTGCTCTGCGAGGCCATCCCATTCGGACTGCTCCCGGTGCGGGTCGCATTCCGAAACGCCCGCCGCTCCCTGCGGTCGCCGCGGGCTTGGGATTCGGGGCGTCTGCGACGCGGGTTTACAACCGTGCCCGCTTCACGGGTTTTACCCGGTCATCCGGCAGCGGTCGGACGTGCGGCCATGCGCTGAACTAACACGGGTTCGCACATGGCCGAGAACCGAAAGAACAAGGGCGGCAGACCGCCCAAAACCGCCGCCGCAAAACACTCCGAAACCGTCCGTTTCCGCGTAACGGCCGCACAGATGCAAACCCTGCAACAAAGCGCAGCGAAAAGCAGGCTGACCCTGTCGGAATACGCCCGGCAAATGGTGCTTGCCGGAAAAGTCATCGCCCCGGCCAGCCCCGAAGAACTGGGCCTGATTGCCGAGCTGACCCGCGAGAAGAACAACCTGAATCAACTTGCCAAAGTCCAGAATGCCGCAGGAGCAGCAACGCGGGAAGCAGAACTGATCCGGATCATCCGGTTTTACAATCGGATGATTGCCAAACTGAAAAGAGAGTAGCAATGATAGGAAAAATCGTAACGGGCAAATCGTTCGGCGGAGCCGTCGAGTATGTCCTCAGGAAAGAGAAAGTCCGCCTGCTGGATAGCGACGGGGTAGATACCGAAAGCATCCGGTCGATAATCGACGACTTCAATTTCCAGCGCAAGGCCCGCCGGGAGATCGCAAAGGTCGTGGGGCATATCTCGCTCTCGTTCCATCGGGACGATGCGCCGACGCTGACCGACGATCGGATGCGGGAACTGGCGACGGCCTACATGGAGTGCATGGGCATTGCCGATACGCAGTACATCGTCGCCCGGCACAACGACACGGAACATCCCCACCTGCATATTATCTACAACCGGGTGAAATACGACCGGACGCTTGTGGCGGATAAGAACGAACGCCGCCGGAACGTCAAAGTCTGCAAACAGCTTAAACGCCGATACGGGCTGACATTCTCCAACGGCAAGCGGGACATAAAGAGTGAATGGCTTCACGGAGCGGACAAGGTGCGGCAGGAGGTGTTCGACGCCATAACCCGCATCCTGCCCAAATGCGACCGGATCGCCGACCTGTCGGCCAAACTGAAACGGCAGGGGATCGGCGTGCAGTTCGTCCACCGGGGCAACGACCCGAAGAAAGCGGTTCAGGGCGTAACCTTCACCAAAGACGGACTGACATTCAAAGGCTCGCAGGTAGACCGCAAATTCAGCTATGCCGGATTGTCGAAGACGATCCGCGAACGGGTCGAGACGTTGGCACGGGAAGCAGCCGACGAGGAGATCAAATACATGCGGGAAAGACGGCGGGAGCAGGAACGCGACACAACGCCGAAGCCGCGGAAAGCAGAAAAGCCGCAACCGCCGCAGGTCAAACGGGAAGAAACACCCCGCCTGCAACCTGCTACACAACAGCCGGAGCAAAGGCAACCAGCCCCGGCCATGCCGAAACCCTCCGCGCCGCAGCAGGTCGAAATCGGCGGTACGCGCTTTACGCAGGACCAATGGCGGCAGTTGCAGGAGAACCGAATGCTGCGGATAATCGTTCGCCGCAGGGATGAAGCCTTTACACGTGAATTGGTTACGGCGATAAAAGGCTGTCGGCTGACGGTGCAGGAACAGAAACAGTTGTATTCCGAGCAGGGGTTGATTAAGACGTTCCGCAGGCAGGACGGAACGGTTTACCGCTCCCGGTTCGGGGTGGAAGCAAAGCCCGGACAGAAAGACATGCTGACCGAGTGCGTATTATCCGTGCAACAGCTGCAAGAGGTGAAGCCCAACACAAAGCCGCAGATGAAACCGGAACAGCAACAAAAACCGAGGCCGCAGGTGAAACAGCCTGAAAACATTCAACTACATAGGAAAAAAGGACGAGGAATATAATTCAAGTAAAAATCTGCAAGGTTGTAATATTGTGCAACCACGCAGATTTATATTTGATCTTTAAATCAAAAAATTGTATTTAGAATGGAATTAATGAGTCATATACAAATTTTTCTAAATTATTTCGATTTTTACAAAGCATACATATTTCAGAATTCCTTTCCACATAATCATATAATTCCATTGTCAGGTCTTTATTGCTTAAGATCTGGGGTTCCTTGACTCTATATTCATCACAAAATCGATCAATCATTGTTCTGATTAAATCTTTGGCCGCCTTCTCTTCTTCCGGTGATGGCTCTATTCTTCGTGTATTTATTGGATTCCGTCTAAGTGCTGCTACTTGAGATGAAAGATTATCAATTTTTTCCAAAAGAAGTTGGCTACTTGTACCTTCATACATTGGTAATTTGGCCACATCTACAATGGCAAAATGCTTTAAAAATGTTGAATAAGAAGATTTTTTTGCAGCCTCAATAGTTACTTGAATTTTTTTAGACAACTCTTTCTTAAATTCCTCTATTTTAGGATGTCTCAATTCCTTTGGATAATTTATATGTTCTATTGGGGATGTATCAAATGAATATGCAGTCGTATCGTCTTTAACAATTACTACTGGTTTGTCAAATGCTAATCTCATGCCTAATTCAAACATTACATTTGAATTTTTAGAGCTAACATCACATACAATGATCTCATTTTGATAAAGGTTATGTACGATTGTTTTATGAATGATCTGAGTTTCATTGGCCTCGCTAACTAAACAAGGCGATAATCCAATAGAAGCTATTGAATCCGATATGATTTGGCGAACATCAGCCCAGTGACCAGCAGGATAACCAGGCGTATCCGATATTGGCATTATAATACCACATTTTGTAGGTTCCTCTTTTGGAGGCGTTTCTGTATTCTTTTGTATGCTTGCCATAGGATTAGTGTTTATCGTTCTTAGTTTGGTAAACTCGAATAATACGCAATTTGTAGCCTACAACCCTTTTCCACGATGTCGCGTAATAGTTCGATCTTGGGGACGAGAGCGTCGATGTCTGCTTTGGTGACGATGAAGTTCTTTTTGTTGTAGCGGGCTTCCAGATAGGCGCGGCGCAACAAGTCGAACAGGCGTTTTTCTTCGTCCGTGTCGCAGGGGAATACTTTAGCCAATTCCAGCGTATAGGGCTTGCATTTCTCAATCAGAAATTGCAGATCGTGTTCTTTATAGCCGTAAAGAATATAAACCAACGGGATAGTTTTTAGAAAACTTTCTGTTGCTTGGTGCAACATGAAAGCAGTCATGTGATAATTTTCCTCTTGGTAGTAAAAATTTGCTCCCTTAAAAAAATCAAGGCCATCGGAGAACTTATCACCGTAATACTCTTCCGCCATCTTCTTAATCTCTGCATAATCCAACTCTCCGGGCGTGGCTAACTGACATTCGCCCGAATCGTAGAGCATGATTCCCTTTGCGACGATCTCGACGTAGAAATAACGTCCCATCGTCAGGGCGTCGTTCAGCTTGGAGATGCTTTCGTTGATAATCTGGGGTCGGGGCAGGTTCTCGTCATTCTTCCCGGCTGCAAACCGCTCCCTTATGCGGGCCTCTACCGTGCTTTCCCTTTCTCCCAGCCGACGCTTGGTAACGACCAGCAGATCGTAGTCACTCATGTAGATTGTCCGCACGCCGTAGTCGCGCCGTTCGTCGCGTTCGACGTAGGTATTCGCCGCATAACTCCCGTATAGGATAATCATAACGACATCTTTCACCTCGTCGCGGATCAGTGCGGCCAATTCGTGTAAATCCCGCTGTTTGCGTTCGGGCAGAAGTCGATGGAGTTCTTCATACCCACAAAATTAGCAAGATTTTTCCAAAAACACACGGCCCGTTGGTATTAGATTCGAAATTGTTCGTATATTTGTTTCACGATTCCTTGAAGCAGTTTCGTTGTATAGGGGCGGCAGAAGCCGTCCGGGAACAAACTGGCAAGCAACTACTATGCAAACTTCAAGGAATTATCTCGACTCGGCATAAGCCGAGGGACATAACATATAAAGGGTAAACAACTCTTTATACCTCTGTATAAACTTGGGAGCCTCCTCGGAGGTTGTTTAATTCGGGTATAATAGTTGTCAGTCCTTGTTATGTCCTGCCCTTTACGGGCGGGGCAGGCAAGGGCGCAGGACAGCTGCCGAATTAAGGTTCCCAAGACCTATACAGAGGGGCTGCAAATGCGCCCCTTTTTTATTTCCATCCGGGGCGCACTCACACAATCTCAACCCCGGTATTATGTCACGGCAAATCAATCGAAAAGAGGCGTTTTTGGCATCCGTCGGCCCTTGGTCGGCGGGCATTGCCGTGTCTGCCGGGGGCTTCACAAGGACGGCGGACATGGCCCTGAAATCTGGTAGTAACACGCAAGTAATCCCGTGCCCGGCCGTCCTTTTTATTTTGCGGATGCGGGCGGCCGAAACGAATTCTTCAATCTGTGAAGTTGCGTCACTTGATTGTTTCGGCCCCGCATCCGCTTTTTAATCCGACAACCACAAACTATGGAACCAGCCTTTACCCTCGGCATCCTGTACGGCTGCGGCCGCGGTTTCCGTACGGCGCAGTATTTCGAACAACTTGCCGCATACTATCTGAAATCCATGTCGCGCGTCCGGGTGCTGATCGCCCTGACGGGCAAAGCCGAGCGGTCGGTTGCGGCCTGCCTTTTGGAACAACGGGCGAAGCACTCCGGGTTGGAGGTCGCCGTCGTGCTGACGGCCCGGCAATGGCGGGAATATCTGCAAAACGTTTCGCACGGCAAAGCCGCCGAATGCAACCCGATTATTGACGCGGCGGATCGTCGGGAGGTGATGGAACGGTGCGCGGAGCGTTTTTCACCTCCGGAGCTGTTCCGGCTGTTTATCGAGCGTTGCGACCTGCTCGTTTTCCAAGAACACCATGCCGGGGCGCAGATGGTCGGACTGCTGCGCGACCTGCTGACGGATATGGCCGTGCCGCTGCCCGTGCAATACGAACTGCTCCATCCCGGCTATGCGAGCCTGCATTATCCGGCCGACCGGAAGCAGTACCGAATATACGGAGGCCCTTATTACGATCCCTATCAGGAGATTCGGCAAAGCGTTGCCTACCTGCGGCGCAATAATTTCGTGATCCGGGCGGAACACCTGCCGACGGTCTTCGTGCGCAAATGGCGGTCCGAGCCGCCGCCGGGGTGGTATCATTACCTGACGACCCCGGACGATACGGACCTGATATTCCGCCTGCGGGAAACGCCGCGCCACGATCATCTTTCGCTCAAGGTGTTCGCATACGCCTATGCCGTAAGGCATGATATGTGGGCGGGAGGCCGGCAAACCCCGTCGGGAGCCGACGCGGTAAGGCGGTTCCGGCAATTCGGGCAACTGTTGGAGATCATAGCCGCCCGGCGGGAAGCGGGGGAGCGGGTGGAATCGTTCGACCTGATGGATTTCGACGGGTACGATAAAATACTCCGCCAAAATAGATAGAATAAAAGATTTGCTTTTGTCTAAAAGATTGTGTATCTTTGTATTGACGCATAGAAATGCAGCAAGGCGCAAAAGGAGAGCTACTTATCGGTGACCTGAAAAACCAAAGAACGCTGTAACATATTGATACATAACGGAAAGAAACCCAAGGTTCGGTTTCCGTTTTCCGCTCTCGATAAACGAGTGATAATCAATGAATTATCGCTCGTTTTTATTTTTCTGCCGTGTGTTGTAGATGTCTGTTGTGTAACACGAAATAGCCTAAAATCGCCGTTTGTGATACATAAAATCGTGTAACACACGTATTGCATTTTGTTGTTTGCGTAATCCGTAAAGATTATGACAATCAACGTCGTATGTCGCAAAGACGCTATCAACAGAAACCATTTAGCCCCTCTTGTCCTCGTATTCACCCATGACCGCCGCCGTAAGTTCGTCGGTTTGGGCATTTCGGTTGGCATATCGGTATTGCTGAAACATTGGGATTTTGAGAAACAACAACCTACCGCCGACTGCCCCGATAGAGCAGAAATACAGTTTCAAATAACTTCCAAAATACGTGAATACGAGAAGAAAATCAAAAAGTTGGAGGTGCTGGAAATTCCCGTTACATTCGATACGCTGTTTGAACAGAACGGCAAACGAATCAACTGCACGGTCGGGGAGTACTTCAAACAGATTATCGAACGCTTGGAAAAAGTCGAAAAGTACGGTTCCGCCAGCAAACATAAGGTAACGTTGGTCCTTGTGTCGCAATTCCGCTCGGTCAATATGCGTTTTGATGAATTGGATTTGACGTGTTTAAGGGAGTTTGAAATCTTCTTGAGTCAAAAGGGTAATGTAAACAACAGCTGCAATTATGCAGCATTCCAATACTGCCGGTTGTATCTTATTGAAATTCTACATCAAACCACAACAATTTCGAAAAGCGCACCGGGAATTTCTTCGTTGTATCTTATTGAAATTCTACATCAAACCACAACCATTAGTCATGTATTCCTGCCACGATACCTGTTGTATCTTATTGAAATTCTACATCAAACCACAACAGCGAGTGCGTCATAAGATCGGCCACTCCTGTTGTATCTTATTGAAATTCTACATCAAACCACAACTTGGAAGAAAAGTATCAAAATCTTCGTATGGTTGTATCTTATTGAAATTCTACATCAAACCACAACGCTTTCACCCATTTTGCATACTCCTCGAAGTTGTATCTTATTGAAATTCTACATCAAACCACAACCAGGACGGTGTAAAAACCTACATTCCTTTGTTGTATCTTATTGAAATTCTACATCAAACCACAACGCCAGGAGAATTATCTGCTCTCGTTCTACGGTTGTATCTTATTGAAATTCTACATCAAACCACAACTACACGACGAGTGATCTCGATGATGAGGTAGTTGTATCTTATTGAAATTCTACATCAAACCACAACACTCGCAATGTCATTTCGTAATACTTGGGGTTGTATCTTATTGAAATTCTACATCAAACCACAACCAAGAGTGCCGCGATTAATCGTATCAACGGGTTGTATCTTATTGAAATTCTACATCAAACCACAACATCATACTGATTATTTGTGCTATAATCGTAGTTGTATCTTATTGAAATTCTACATCAAACCACAACGTAAGATTCTTCCTGCTCGATGATTTCTGGTTGTATCTTATTGAAATTCTACATCAAACCACAACAGCCCTACGACCTCCCATTTTGTTGCGTTGTTGTATCTTATTGAAATTCTACATCAAACCACAACGCAGTCCACGGTTGATCGCAATACTGCCGCGTTGTATCTTATTGAAATTCTACATCAAACCACAACAAGCCCGGCGGCAATCAGCATCGCGCGCAGGTTGTATCTTATTGAAATTCTACATCAAACCACAACCACAAATTCAGTCTCCCGCACGTGCTCCGGTTGTATCTTATTGAAATTCTACATCAAACCACAACTAGCGCGGGTTCGCTCCTATTCTGCTATACGTTGTATCTTATTGAAATTCTACATCAAACCACAACAGCTCAACTGGGAGAAGGAAGTTCCCGTTCGTTGTATCTTATTGAAATTCTACATCAAACCACAACAGTCGCTATAGTGATTGGTTGGAGACGTTTGTTGTATCTTATTGAAATTCTACATCAAACCACAACACTGGAGATGGTTTTCCCGTTCAAACCAATGTTGTATCTTATTGAAATTCTACATCAAACCACAACAACCGAAGCAGTCACAACATCGGACAGCTGGTTGTATCTTATTGAAATTCTACATCAAACCACAACGAACTCGATTTTGATGTAAATCTCCAGCTGTTGTATCTTATTGAAATTCTACATCAAACCACAACATACGCGCAAGTTTATATCTGCTGGCGTCGTTGTATCTTATTGAAATTCTACATCAAACCACAACTCAGGCGATGGTTACCCTGTTGCTTCTCTGTTGTATCTTATTGAAATTCTACATCAAACCACAACCTTCCGGAAGAGTTCGTGAATTTCTGAAGGGTTGTATCTTATTGAAATTCTACATCAAACCACAACCGTTTATGCGACCTGATATTCCTGACAATAGTTGTATCTTATTGAAATTCTACATCAAACCACAACGAGAAGCCTGAGAAGTTATACGGTAACTTAGTTGTATCTTATTGAAATTCTACATCAAACCACAACTCCTCGGAAGACCTGAAGAGTTTCTATATCGTTGTATCTTATTGAAATTCTACATCAAACCACAACACTAGGCGCCGGCGGAAGTCGTTATAGCGGTTGTATCTTATTGAAATTCTACATCAAACCACAACGCCGGCAATGGTTACCCCGTTGCTTCTCTGTTGTATCTTATTGAAATTCTACATCAAACCACAACAGTATTGCGATCAACGGTAGATTGCGCAATGTTGTATCTTATTGAAATTCTACATCAAACCACAACGGGCAAGTCTACCCCCTCGGATCAATTTTGTTGTATCTTATTGAAATTCTACATCAAACCACAACTACGTTCGCCGGAATTATTTTGAGAGAAAAGTTGTATCTTATTGAAATTCTACATCAAACCACAACACGCCTGCCGCTGTTTTAGGCTCTTCTGGGTTGTATCTTATTGAAATTCTACATCAAACCACAACCTAGAGGAAAAATATCAGAATCTTCGCTTAGTTGTATCTTATTGAAATTCTACATCAAACCACAACTATTCTTTCGCTTGGCCCGCTTCTTGGTAGTTGTATCTTATTGAAATTCTACATCAAACCACAACTTGAAGATGTTCCTGCTTACGTTTCTCGCGTTGTATCTTATTGAAATTCTACATCAAACCACAACGATGCAGAAGCAGTCAGAGTTGTCTTATGGTTGTATCTTATTGAAATTCTACATCAAACCACAACCACCCAGAAGCAGGAAATGAGCCTCGATTAGTTGTATCTTATTGAAATTCTACATCAAACCACAACATTCGCAATGTCATTTCGTAATACTTGGGGTTGTATCTTATTGAAATTCTACATCAAACCACAACCAAGAGTGCCGCGATTAATCGTATCAACGGGTTGTATCTTATTGAAATTCTACATCAAACCACAACATCATACTGATTATTTGTGCTATAATCGTAGTTGTATCTTATTGAAATTCTACATCAAACCACAACGTAAGATTCTTCCTGCTCGATGATTTCTGGTTGTATCTTATTGAAATTCTACATCAAACCACAACAGCCCTACGACCTCCCATTTTGTTGCGTTGTTGTATCTTATTGAAATTCTACATCAAACCACAACGCAGTCCACGGTTGATCGCAATACTGCCGCGTTGTATCTTATTGAAATTCTACATCAAACCACAACAAGCCCGGCGGCAATCAGCATCGCGCGCAGGTTGTATCTTATTGAAATTCTACATCAAACCACAACCACAAATTCAGTCTCCCGCACGTGCTCCGGTTGTATCTTATTGAAATTCTACATCAAACCACAACTAGCGCGGGTTCGCTCCTATTCTGCTATACGTTGTATCTTATTGAAATTCTACATCAAACCACAACAGCTCAACTGGGAGAAGGAAGTTCCCGTTCGTTGTATCTTATTGAAATTCTACATCAAACCACAACAGTCGCTATAGTGATTGGTTGGAGACGTTTGTTGTATCTTATTGAAATTCTACATCAAACCACAACACTGGAGATGGTTTTCCCGTTCAAACCAATGTTGTATCTTATTGAAATTCTACATCAAACCACAACAACCGAAGCAGTCACAACATCGGACAGCTGGTTGTATCTTATTGAAATTCTACATCAAACCACAACGAACTCGATTTTGATGTAAATCTCCAGCTGTTGTATCTTATTGAAATTCTACATCAAACCACAACATACGCGCAAGTTTATATCTGCTGGCGTCGTTGTATCTTATTGAAATTCTACATCAAACCACAACTCAGGCGATGGTTACCCTGTTGCTTCTCTGTTGTATCTTATTGAAATTCTACATCAAACCACAACCTTCCGGAAGAGTTCGTGAATTTCTGAAGGGTTGTATCTTATTGATAACCTTGGAAATGTAGTGTCTTTGCCGAAGATTCAAGGTCGTCGGTTGCACAATAAGTACAAGATACTCAATGCCAAAGTCAATACGTTTGGCTATAAGGAAGTCGCTTTGACAAAAGACGGCAAAACAAAGACTTTGCTTCTGCATCGTCTCATTGCTCAACACTTCGTTCCTAACCCAAATAGTCTGCCTTGTGTGAATCACAAAAATGGCGTCAAGTCTGATAACCGTATTGAAAACTTGGAGTGGTGCACAAAAAGCCAAAATACAAAACATGCTTTTGATAACAATCTAGGCGGTTTTAAGATTCGTGCAATTAAGAATCTTGAATCGTGGAACAGAAACCATGCTTATCTAAAGGTTGTGCTTGAGAAAGATGGTAAAACGATTGAGTTTTCGTCATCTTTTGATGCCGCTCGCTTCGTTGGTGCGTCGCAGACCGAAATCACTAAAGCAATAACGAAGAGTCAGCGTTGCCGCGGTTACAGAGTGTTTGGCATGAAACTACAAGATTTTGCTAACGGGGAAACCTCTCAGAGGCAATCCCGTGGGAAGCCTGAGAAATCAGGAACCTGTATCGACTATTCCTCGGAAGGGAAGTAGGGCTGAGCTAACCACAGTTCGAAATGGGATTCACAGCGAAAGCTGTTAAGAGATAGTCAGTGCCACTGGTGACAGTGGGAAAACATGATTGCCGGTACGGCCCTTGCTCTTTTAAATAGCGGTGGTCTTGGTGGATTAGGCGGAATCCTCGGCGGTGGAGCCACGAACGCATACGTCGACACGCTTAATTCAAAAATCGCAGAACTCCAAGCGGAAAAATATGCCGATAAGACCGGTATTGAGGTCTATAAAGCTGCGCGTGAATCTGACGCGAAGATCAACTCGCGTTTCGAGGAAATCGCTCGGACGATTGCTGATATGCGCGTTCGTGAAGCGCAGACTGCCGGCAAGATCGACCTGGTTGCCGCGACGGCTAACCAAGGCATTGCCGCGAACAGCGCGGCCATCGCTTGCCTGCAGAACACGGTCGCCGGCATCACGAAGATTGTTGTGCCTAACTCGGCTATCTGCCCAGGCTGGGGCGGAGTTGAAGTGACGCCTGTCACAAAGACGACAACCGCAACCGGTGGCTAACTGAAAGGAGGGCATCATGAAACTGCGAACAAACAAACTTCCGGAAATCGTCTCTGAGTTCCTGCTTACCCGCGTTGTATCCAAAGCACCTACGTCTGCGTCACAGTTCGGCTTGGGGTTCCTCGTGCCCTATGTGTCGCGGAGCGCTCAGGGAATGGCAGAAAACCCCCTTCTTAAAACCCTGGGTGTTGTAGATGCTGAAGGCTCAATTGACCTTGATACAGCACGTAACTCGGCGATTGAAGCGCTCGGGAAGGCCGGAGGCAAGGTGACAATGTACGGCGTTACGTTTGATAGCACGGACATCGATGCCCTTTTTGAAATGGCTCAAAAGTATGCTGAATAAACGGAGGTTTCTATGGATTCGAAGGATCTAATGAAAGCTCGTGCGGACCAGTCGTTGCACTGCCTTCTCGACAAAATCGACGAAATTTGCGATGATGCGAGGGACAATGGCGGACTGAGTTCTGACGACGTTCGGACGCTCGAAAAAGCGTGGAAAGCGATTTGCGTAATCCACGATTTGACGAAAGCGTGATAACGTTTCACGGTTCGAAATGCCTAATTTTTAGGCAGATTGGGCACCGAACCGTGATACTGATTTGTTACCTATTTTCGTCTAACCGCTTGATTTTTAAGTGGATTACTAACGCCCGCCGGAGGCACCAAAATTCTTTTTAGGCCGGGGAGTCTTTGCCCGGCTTTGTTTTTATAGGCTTTTCCCGTGCAACCGCAGCAAGAAAAAAAAGAAAAGAAAGTTTCTTTCGGGTTTCGAGAAGTTCCCGAGTCGGAAAAGGTACGTGACGTCAAACAGGTTTTCGATTCCGTTGCCAAAAAATACGACTTGATGAACGACTTGCTGAGTTTCGGGTTGCACCGGCTCTGGAAGCGCAAAACCATCCGAGCGGCGGAGCTCAAAGAGGGAAGTCGCGTCCTGGATATTGCATCGGGGACCTGCGATTTGGCGTTGGCGTTTTCTCCGCTTGTAGGAAAGACAGGGCAAGTTTGGGCAACGGACATTAACTACGCCATGCTCTCGGAGGGCGCCAAACGCATTGCTCGAGCTGCCTCGGACGCGCGTGTCGTTCAGTGCGATTGCGAGAGTCTTCCGTTTTCCGACAACACGTTTGACGTTGTTACGGTTTCGTTCGGATTGCGCAACATGACGCACAAAGAAAAGGCCCTTTGCGAAATGCAGCGTGTGGCAAAACCGGGCGGCCGCGTTTTGGTTCTGGAATTCAGCCACTGCTGGAAGATTCTCCGACCGCTTTACGATTTTTACTCCTTTGTCGTGATGCCTAGACTCGGGGCTCTTGTCGTCGGGGATGCAAATAGTTACAGATATTTAGCCGAATCGATTCGAGTCCACCCAAATCAAAAGACTCTGGCTGATATGATGCGCAAGGCAGGCTTTAATCCGGTGCGATGGAAAAACCTGACATTCGGGGTTTGTGCTCTTCACATCGGAATCAAATCCTAAAGCCTTGTTTTTTTCCGATGTCCGCGCTCATCGGACCTTTAACTACATTTTCACTACACATGAAGAAATTTCTCGCACTCCTAGCCGTCACGTTCCTTCTTGCCTCCTGTGTCACTGATGCCGATGCCGCCATGCGTTTCGGCGGCGGACGCAGTTTCGGGCGTTCTACGAGCAGCCTGTTTCAAAAGGCACCGGCTCCCAAACCCGGGCTTGCCGGCAAGACGGCTCCCGAGGCAGGCAAGGCAGCGCCGGGTGCTGCATCAAAGCAAAGCGCCGCTCAGACT
>ERZ780177.2298-NODE-2298-length-16092-cov-2.358109_pt1 | contig 16092 bp, 4 predicted proteins | sample MGYA00510973_ERZ780177 | MGnify/ENA primary metagenome ERZ780177 (study PRJEB29588, sample SAMEA2144396) | human gut metagenome | biome: human gut; feature: human-associated habitat; material: faeces | place: Denmark | collected 2008/2010 ...
CGGTAGTCGCCCGGGATGAAGCAGACCTCCATGCTCTCTTTCTTTTCTACTTTCTCCTTGAATCCGCGTTCGAGCACATACGCTTTGATATACTCTTTGGTCATTCCGCCTAAGGGGAATAGCGTGCGCGACAATTCTTCCTGCCCGAGCCGCCAGAGGAAATAGGACTGGTCTTTCTTCGGGTCGATTCCTTGCAGCAGGGTATAGTGCCCGTCGGTCTGTTCTATGCGGGCATAGTGCCCGGTGGCGACAAAATCGCATCCTAACCGGTCGGCTTCGGAAAGGAGGTATTTCCATTTGAAATAGCGGTTGCACATGACGCAGGGATTGGGTGTGCGTCCGTTCATGTATTCGTCGATGAAAGATTGCACCACTTCTTCCCGAAACTCTTTGCGGATGTCGAGGGTGTGGTGCGGTATGCCTAACCGTTCCGCCAGCATCCGGGCTTCGAGTGCGTGTTGCGGTTCGGTCTGTCCCGGAGTGGGGAAATGAGCGGGCAAGTCCCACATCCGCAGAGTTATCCCGACTACATCGTAGCCTTGTTCTTGCAGCAACATACATACAGCCGAGCTGTCTATGCCGCCGCTCATACCTACCAACACTCTACATTTCTTTTCCATTGCTTTTTCGCTTTTTTGCCTTTGCGCCTTTTCTCCGCCGTTTTACAAAAATAATGCAAGCCGAAGACAGAGACACGTTCACTTGATCTATGTTGAGGCGCAGCTTATTTTCTGTAAAAATAATGCAAATCGAGAGCAGAGGCATCAAACTCGTTTGAATAACTCTGCCGAGATGCCGCTTATTTTCTGTAAAGATAATGCAAGCCGAACACAGAAACAAGTTTACTCGATCTATGTCAAGGCGGTGCTGTCGGAATGCAAGCCCCGTTAAGGTTTGTCAGAAAGGCTAATCTGCTGCGCTACAAAGTCTTTATCACACAATCGGCAGGAGCTTTGATATGCTCGTCGAGAATAATTTCGCCGAAGCTCCCGGCAACGATACTTCCCGTTGTCGGATTCTTCACGCTACGCACCGCACTATCGATCGTTGCCTGCACGCTGCTGCACTCGAAAGCCAGATCGCAATCGTCAGCCATCGTACAATTTTCCAGAATCAGATCGTGTGCATAACAGAGCGGTTGCGTACCCGAAATTTTGCAATTCACCAGACGCAGCCGACGCGAATGCCAGCCGAGATACTCCCCGATCAATTCCGAGTCGTAAACCGTCACATCCTCCGTATTCCAAAAAGCGTCCTTCGAATGGATGACCGCATTGCGGATCTCCACGTTTTTACAATACTGAAACGAATAATTGCCCTGCTGACGATAATCCTCGATACGAATATTCTCGCTGTGCATGAACAGGTAGTCCGCCTTTTCCACCTCTACCCGCTTCAAATCCACATTGCGGCAATGCCACAATGTCTCTTCGGCATCGGGAATACGGACATTCTCCAAACGGATTCCATCCATTTCGCGAAACATTTTCGGTGCCTCCACCAACGTATCGGACATGCTCAAATCGCGCGAATACCACAAGGCTGCCCGCGCCCCTTGGGTGAACAGGCAATTTTTCACCGTAAAACCGTTTACATGCCAGTACGGATATTTCCCTTCGAAGCGGCAATTCTCTGCTTCGATATTACTACACTCTTTCAATGCCGACTCTCCGGCATGTATCGTTACGTTTTCCAAACGAAGATCGTGCGACGCGAACAACGGACGTTCGCCGCCAAATTCCATATTCGAAATAGTTTGCATATCTAATATTTTATAGAATATATGAGGCGGTTCGGCATAGCATAATGTGAAACCTTCCGCCATATTTTCTGTTACTTCTCCAACCGGCCGTACTCCTCGTCCGTCACCGGTTCGAGCCATTCGTTCGAAGTATTTTCCCCTTCCACTTCAAAGGCAAGATGAGCGAACCAGCTATCGGCAGCCGCTCCGTGCCAATGTTTTACATTGGCGGGTATATGAATTACCGTTCCGGGCAGAATCTCCACAGCCGGCTTGCCCTCTTCCTGATACCAGCCGCGACCTGCCACCCCGATCAGCATCTGACCGCCGCCCCGGGTAGCACGATGAATATGCCAGTTGTTGCGGCAACGCGGTTCGAACGTCACATTGGCTATCGACACCTGCTCGCGCGAGACCGGAGCCAGATAGCTGTTCCCCACGAAATAGTTCGCATAAGCCGTATTCGGCTCTCCTATCGGGAAAATCATCTCGCGCTGAAACGCCGACTTCGCATCTTCGCCGGTCGTATCGTCCGCCCATACCTCTTTCGCCAGACGGAAAGCCGCCCAAGCCTTAGTCCATCCGGCATAAAATCCGATGTGCGTGATTATCTCGGCTATTTCCGTACGGGTGATCCCGTTGTTCTTAGCCGATTGCAGATGGAAAGTCAGAGAACTGTCGGTGATCCCTTGACTGATGAGCGATGTAATCGTCACTAAACTACGGTCGCGCAATCCGAGTTTATCGGTACGGCTCCACACCTCGCCGAACAAAACATCATCGTTCAGTTCCGCAAATTTAGGGGCGAAATCGCCAAGTTGATCCCGCCCGGCTGTCTGTTTAATCTTTTCTTGTGCCATAACAAAAGGAATATGTATAACCAATGCGACAATAGCAAAAATAACACGTTGTTTCATATCCGTCATTTTAAAATTCATACGATTCGAAAACACATTCTTATTCTGTTGCAAATTTATCGGGTATCGGTCGAATACATCGTATCCGGATTACCGATTTTCTTACCCGAAGCCACGTTTTTCATGGCGTTATCCGCACGCTGCGCAATTCTAAAAAATAGTGAACTTGATGTTTATCACAAACAAAAAAACTATCTTTGTATAAGATAAATCAGACACATTATTGAACTTAACCCTATACTGATATGTTTTCCGGAATAGTAGAAGAAGCAGCCACGGTAACCGGTCTGCGTTACGACAACGGTAATTTGCACCTCACGCTGCAATGTTCATTTACCGATGAATTGAAAATCGACCAAAGCGTAGCTCACAACGGCGTTTGCCTCACCGTTGTCAGCATCGACGGCGACCGATATACGGTTACTGCCATCGAAGAGACTTTGCAGCGCAGCAACCTCGGGCTGTTGAAAGTCGGCGACAAAGTCAATCTCGAACGCAGCATGCAGGTGAACGGCAGACTGGACGGACATATCGTACAAGGACATGTAGACCAAACCGCACGCTGTCTTTCGGTCGTAGAAGAGAACGGCAGCTGGCGTTACACGTTCGCGTACGATTTCTCGCCCGAAATGGCAGCAAAGGGATATACCACCGTCGAAAAAGGTTCGGTCACCGTCAATGGCGTAAGCCTCACGGTCTGCAACTCGCAGCCCGACCGCTTCGAAGTGGCGATTATTCCCTACACGCACGAGCACACCAATTTCCACCGCATCGAAGCGGGCAGTATCGTAAATCTCGAATTCGACATTATCGGCAAATACCTGAGCAATATGATGCGGTACATCCAGCCGCAATAGCTCTGTGCCGGTACTAAAAAACAATAGCGTATGAACGATTTTCTTCAATTGGTCTCGCAACGGCAAAGCGATCGGGCTTTCGATCCCGAACGCCCCGTCGAACGCGAAAAAATCGAGCGGATACTCGAATCCGCCCGACTGGCACCTTCGGCTTGCAATGCACAGCCGTGGCATTTCATCGTAGTAGACCAGCCGGAACTATGCCGGAAAGTAGCCGATGCGGTAGCCAGCAAGGTATTGGGCATGAACCATTTCACGAAACAAGCCCCGGTGCATATTCTCGTCGTGGAAGAGCGTCCGAACTTCACTTCGGGCATAGGCGGACTGATTAAAGACAAACAATTCCCGTTGGTCGATATCGGCATAGCCGCAGCGCACATTACGCTGGCTGCCACCGACGAAGGATTAGGGAGCTGCATACTCGGATGGTTCGATGAAAAAGAGGTGCGCAAGTTGCTCGACATCCCGAAAAACAAACGGGTATTGCTCGACATCGTAATCGGATACTCTACCCAACCGCATCGCGAAAAGAAACGCAAGCCGGCACAAGAAGTGATCAGCTACAACCGCTACGAATAGGCGGTACGGCGAATCCCCTAAAAAACAGGGGGTTGTCTAATAAGTCCCCAAAATAGAAATCACCCCCGTCAGAGTTTGTTCTGGCGAGGGTGAAATCATTAAAATCGGACTTGTCAGACAGCCCCCTGTTTTTTATATCCGATTTATTCCGGCTCGTCTTTAAAATCCGACGGATACTTTCTTCACACACCGTTCTTCCCCATCCCGGTTCTGCATCCGCACCAAATAATGTCCGCCCGGCATATCTATGTCTCTGCCCCACGTATCGAGCGTCTCCATGCGCAACATCCTGCCCGACGTATCGTACACCTGTATGCGGTCGCCGGCTTCCGCTCCGAGCACATGCAGTTTCCGTTTCGAAGCATAAATTTCCGGCACCGGACTGTCGCCCGTACCGGGCAGGAAAGTCAGGTAGAAACGCCCCGATATTTCGCCCGCCTCATCGACGACGAACGAATACGAAGTGCGAGTCAGGTCGGTACGGCGTCCGGTCTGCGCATCGATCAGAACCGGTACGAGCTCCTCTTCCAGCGTATTATCTCCCAGTTCGATCGTATTCGCACCCGGCACGGCATACACGCCTAACGGAGTACGGGCTGACGACTGAGCCGACAACGTAGCCGACAAACGCACCCGATCGGCATTCTCCACATAGATCTGGGGCAGATCCCGGTTCAACGCCATAAATTTGATGCCGTCCCTGCCCATCTCGTAGCGCAACGGGGCAGACGGATTCTCCGACGGAGCGATCATTACCTCGTCGCGACCTTCGCCGTTCCGTACCCGGAGCATCACCCTGCCCGAAACCGTCATACCGTTCACATCGAGCGATTGCGGTTGAGGGAAGAGCAAAGTTTCCGAATTTTGCAACGTGGCGGTCTGCGTAAAGAATGCCGTGAACGGTTTCACTCCGGTAGCCGACTCCCACGAATAGACGGTGCGGTAAGCACCCGTTTCCGAATCGTACGGGTACAAGATGTGCGGCAAATCCATCATCGACAGATCGTAACTGCACAGATACGGCACTCCGAACAAATTCCACCCCATATTCTCTTTATATGTGTACTTCGGCACACCGCCCTCCGAGTCGATGCGGTTATACTGCGCCAAAGCCACCCGTTTATCCTCTCCGGTTTCCGTATATACCGGCATCGCCGACGAGGCTGTGAACCTCACCGTTTTCATCGTATCGGGCGATGCGACCAGATAGCCCCGTCCCGAAAGCATCGACTGTCCGGCACTCTTCCAGAAGCGGCTGTTCGTAGCATAATAGCGGTTGATCGAATTTGCCCGTTCCAGACCGTCGTAATCATACAGATAGAATCCGGGGGCAGATTGCCCGTTCACATCGATACCTGCCGAAACACCTGCGCCGTCTACGGTCACACCGTTTCTCAACGAATTATTCATCAGGCTCACATCGAACGGCAGTGCGATCATATCCCAACGCACGGTATCGCCGGTACGGGCAGGAAGATCCCGCTCCACCGCCAATGCGGTCAGTGAAAATGTATTACCGCCGCCATGCAGCCCGGCACCGCCCCGCAACAGCAGATAAGCCGGGGCGAATTCATCCGTCATATCGGGCGAGAGGTAGACCGTAGAATTCCGTCCGGCATACACCACGCTGCCGCCTTTCGGCGAGAGCGTATCGGACAGCACCACAATCCGGTCGCCCTCCACTAAATTCCACGTCTCGAAACAGCCGTAGTCGGTACGCAACTCCGTCGCCGCCGACTGTTTGATCGGCAACATACGCCGGTTGCCCAGCAGATCGGTATCGTCGTAAAGATTCACAATATCGACATATCCGGAATCGTCGCGCCGTTGCGGGATGCGATAGTCTGCTATGTACGACCGGAGCGATTCCACTCCCGCCTCATCGGTTTCCGTGCGATATTCCTGACGCTCGCCGAGGTTGAACAGCTCCTCGTCTTTCCGGTCGGAGAGTTGGTAACTCCATTCCGTATCGCCTAAATAATCTTTCACGTAAGTCGGAACAAACGGCTTACCGGCTACCACGGTCGTCTCCCCGTTGATCGTATTCAAAGTATTCCCGCCGGCAATCTGTTCGCCGCTTCCGGCAGCCGTCACCTGCAACGACATAGCTGTTTCGCTCTGGGTCACGGTCGCCGTTCCGCTTTCGTTTCCGTAAAGCAGCACATTATACAGCAATCCGCCGTTATCGACAATCGTACCCGTCGGATTCGAATTGCCCGTAATCACGCAATTCACCACCGAGAATTTATCGGGAACAACCATTGCCGGAGCATTTTTCGATCCGGTGATCGTAAAGCCGTTCATCTCGTTCCAATTCTCTGCCGTGATGCCGCCCTCTTCATCGAACTGACCGACCACTACCGGCACACCTTCCTGCCGCACGGTAATGATACTCCGGGGGCTGCCCTTTTCCAACAGACCGGGGCGTTGCGTCAGGCGGGTTTCGTTCGTACCGTAAAAACCGCCGTACACTTTCACGTTCGGCATCCATTGCAGCGTTTCGTCCAGATCGTATGTACCGCCGGCAACCCATACCGTACCGTACGTTCCGCTCTCGTCGGGATCGCCCGAATAATAAGCCGAGAGAATAGCTTCCTGCAACGAACCCATCGCATCGTTCCAGTTCTGCCCCAATCCCGTGCCGTTCGGACGCACATACAAATTGGGATAGAACAGACGCTGATATTCGTATGCGCCGATGTCGATACTGTGGCCTGCCAGACGGTTGTTTCCTCCGGCATCGACGAAACGGATGTAACGGTCTGCTTCCGGATCGGCTGCCAGCTCCTCGTCCGTACTCGATCCGTAATAAAATACACTGAACCGGTCGCGATACCAAGCCACATTTACATCCCGGTCGTACACGCCTCCGTCAGTCATATACCGATAACCGGTATTGATCAGTTTCCGACCCGGACCGATAGAAAAATTCTTGTCCAACGGAGCCACGTCGTCGCCGATCGAAATGAAACGCGGACCGGATACGATATCTTGGTTATCCGCACCCAAAGTCTTGTTGCGGGTGCGTTCCGTATCGCCCAGTTCGACCTGCCGGTCGGCGGCATTGTCGTAGGCATACTCTTCGCCCACGAGGTCGGAAGCGACCTGCACGGCATTGCTGTACATCTGAGCCTGACGCACATCTACCTGTGCCAGCCAATTATCGTCGGCAGGCTCTATGCCGGTCGGGTAATTATGCCATACGAGGTTGTTGTAAATCAACAACGGATCGCCCGGCATGCCTTGTCCGTAGATTCCCCCTTTCGTATTCAATGCCACCGTATTGTTGATCGCCTCGCCATTCTCGGCAAACTCGATACCGAATGCCCGGTTGCTATGTATCACATTATTGTACAATCGTCCTTTTCTTACCCGTACGGCAGCACCATGCTCGCCCGTAGCGGCATTATCCGTCAGCACGCAGTTCCGCACCAGCAGGTCGGAGTTGTCGGCATAAATAGCCGCCCCCGTACGGTCCTGCACCTTTTCGCCGTCGGCATTTCCGTTAAAAATAGTCACACCTTCTATGGCTACCGGAGCCGGTGTCCCGTTCTCGCCCGCCCGGTCCATATCTTCCGCCACATAAATGACATGACGAGTCGAAGCACCGCCCTGCAAAATCGTACGATATAAATTCGGATCCCGATATTCCTCCACCGCTTTATCCGTATCGTTGATCGATGCCGGGAATCCGCCGCGTATTGTCAGACTGCGGGTCGAGTACTCCTCCATTCCCCCGGTAACCGTCTGTACATTCGGTTTCGAAATGGTAAACGAATGATCGTTATAGCCGTTTTCAAGGAACGGCACATACGTTCCCTCTGCAATCTTTACAAATTTGTCTTTCTTGCTCGGGCTGAGCAACAGCACCTTGATCGCCTGTTGCAGATCGGAGGTAGCCCGCTGCCACGTCTCGCCGTTATTCGTTTTGTCCGAAACCTCCTCTTCCGCCTTCACATAGATAATATTGCCGCCGAACGGGGTCAAAGCCACCGACTCATATTCGTATGCGCCGATGTCGATCGTGCCCTCCTTCCATGTCGCTACGTCGATCATCTCCACACCGTCTATCCGGACATATTTATACGTATCCGGCTCACGATTGATACGCCATTTTCCGTTAAGCGTATCCGGGACATTCGTCCGTCCATACTCGTGTTGCGTCCGATAATATCCTTCGTTTCCGTCGAGTGTCACCTCGCCCGCCACGATATTGCCGTCGGCATCCGTATCGAGTTTACGGCTACCTCCGTTCGTTCCCGCATTGACTAAAACCGACAACGACGGCAACGAATAATTGACCGATGCAAAATAATGCGCCGCACCGCTCTGGTCGCTCGGCAATCCGAAACGGGGACCGGTCACCGCCGTATTCACCCGATCCAAGAATATCTGGAAATCGTCGGCTCCCGACGGATCGGCATCCGATGCCGAAGTCACGACCGACCAATGACCCTTATTCAGCGGCATCAGGTCGTCGTTGCCCCATACCACCGTATTCCACAAGCGGTTGCCCGCTTCGGGCGACTCGGCATACAATGTCGTTCCCTGATCGACAACCCCCTGCGGGTCGCCGCTCCATGCGTTCCGGACAATCGTATTGTTCACAAAATCGACTTTCGAGCCCGCTCCGCCGTAATAAGCCGAGCCTATACGGGCGGAATTATTGTATATTACCGAGTTCACAATGACAGCCCTGCCGCCGTCGTGTATATAGATCGCACCGCCGCGTCCTCCGGCTTCATCGCTCAATCCCGATACCTCGTTTCCGCCGAACAACGTGGCATACACCTCGATATCATTCGCCGATATGGCTCCGCCGTAATAAGGCGTGCGGTTGATCAGGAACTGGCAGTTGCGAACAGTCACCGGCATCTCGCTATACAATCCGCCTCCGCCGTGCGCATCGAATGCCGCATTACCGCGGGTCAGGGTCAGACCGTCCAGCTCTACCCGTTCCAATGCCGAATAGTCGCCGGTTGCCGGATTCAACAGCCCCATCACATGCGAATCGCCGAATCCCTCGCCCAAATCGGCAGACAGAATCGTCTCGTTCAAAAATTCATACTCCTCCAACAGTCCGTTACCATTCCAGTCGTAACGTTTCCGGTCGGAAAGCAGATCCTCCCCGTCATACATCTCGTCGGTCATTACGAACGTCTCGGTATCGTAGTCCGTCGTGCCCCATGCACTCTTGTCGAGATTATCGACAAACGACACATTACTCAATGTCGCCGTATAGCGGGCGCTGCTATCGTATATCGGGCTCAACGCCAGTTTCGCGATATTGCCGCCCGATGTCCAGACGATACCTCCGCTATGCTCCACGCCGTTCACCGTGTAATTGCCGGTCTGCAAATCGCAGAAAAATTCATAACGGCCCGACGGAGTGCCGTCGAATGTATAGGTAAAGTTGCCTGTTCCGTCGCCCGTAGCCGATGCCGCATCGTACAGCCACAAATGCATTTCGCGATTGCCGGCAGCAGAAACCGAACCGAAAGAAAGGGTGAACCGCATATAGCGGGCACTGCTTCGAGCTACCGGACTGCTGAACGCGATGCTCATTCCTGCCGACCGGTACGTCGGACTATTAGTTCCATCTTCCCGGGTAAGCGTCCACGAATAACCGCCATTGTCCGCTTTCATCTCGTCACAATAACGAGTCCAGAGCCAACCATAAGAAGATGCACCGAACACCGCATATTGTCCGGCTGCCGTCGCCCCCGCGCCCGGAGTTGTCGTAGTCGTCTGGCTATTCGAAGTCGAAGCGGCAACCGTTGCTCCGGTCGGTTCCTGAACTGCCGGATGTCCCGTTACCGATGTCGCTACCGCACTCATCACAGGACGGTTGTCGATCGACACCTCCTCGATAACATCTCCCGTTTTCAGATCGGAAACAACAATCGTTTTTATCAAGGTCTTGTTCTCGATACCGCCCGGCAATTCATAGGTAAACACGTTCCATGCACCGGACTGCTCCTGAGCCGACGGCGAGAACAGAATATCATTAACCCGTACCGAAAGGTCTTCCGCTGTCGTTTTTACGTGCAGGAAACAGGTTGCCGGCTGGTCGGTATCGAGTGTCACCGCAGGACGGTCGAACGAAACCGAAGCCCCGTCGGCTAACGCCGTCAATGTACGGTCGGCTGCCCGCCACTCCATAGACACAGCCGTTGCCGATTCCGGAATCGGATCGGACACGAACGGTTCGATCCACGATTCGTAATACGGAACACTGCTACCCTCGAACCCGCCGTAAATCGACGTGTACGGATTGAGTTTGAATGCACCAGCCATACCGCCCTCTTCCACGACGCTCGACGCATATTCCCCTTTCGATACCCAGATCTCGCAATGCCGGGTATCCCGTTTCGGGTCGCTCTCGAAATGGGCGTCATCGGCAAAGTAGTCGAGAGCATCCTGTATGCTGCTCATGGCATTCCGCCAGCTGTGTCCGGTCACCAAACCCTTTGCCGATTGCGAAACGAACAGACGGTAAACACCGTCACCGCCTTTCTGCGCCACCGTTTCGCCCGAAGGATCGAGATCCGTACGGTCTGTACAAATCCACGCGCCGATATCGAACGCGCTACGGCCTGCCTCGCCGAACCGGGCGGAACCAGCCAAATCGTATTTCGGAATATAGAGAGCCTGTATCTCGGCATCCGACTCCGAAAGCAACAGGCTTCCCGAGTAGGCAAGCGACGACAAGCGCGAAATCGAATAATCCACTTGGTCGGGCGCGGTAAATACAGGATAGTTCGTACCGAAAATCACCGTCAATGCGCTGTTGGTCGATGACAAAGCGATATTCGAAAGACCTACCGGTTTCATACCTTCCACGGCACAATAATTGAACACCCACGATTGCCGCTCCTCGCTGCCGAATTTCACGGAGAAACGCTGCGACTGGTTACCCGAAATGTTCTTGCCTTGTCCCGACTCATTGCCCCACAACACCGTATTCATCACCATCACCCGGTTGCCGAATGCCAGTCCGCCACCCAAACCGTTGGAATGCGTGGAGTTACGCACGATCGTACAACCCCACACGGTCGTATTGTCGTCGGCATATACCGCACCGCCTTCTCCGGCACTGTTGTTCCATAACTGCGATGTATTCAGATACCCGCCCGTCGTCCGGTCGGCATCGCCCGCCAAATAGACGGCACCGCCGCGGCGCAACGCCCGACAATCGTAAATATGGCATTGTGGTATAACGCCATTGAAAGTCACCCTCGCACCGCCGCCGTTTTGCAGGCTCTCGTCATTCGGATGGTTGGCATTACCCCGGGTTATATGAACACCGTTCAATATCGCCCGGTCGGGAGAATGATCCACAAAATATTCCGCACCCGTTACCGGCGGGAGATCGTCGGCTTCATGCTGTTTCATACCGAAAGTCACCACACGGTACAAATCCTCTTCCGACGAGACGCCTACCGCACCGCTGAATATCGTCCGGTTCTTTTCCAAATCGCGCGTGGCGATCGTTTCGTCCGCAACCTCCGGATCGAAACCTCCGTACACCTCTACGCCCGCAGGAATCATAAACGATCGGGTACGGGGCTGCGTAGCCACCAACGCATCGGTCGGATAATAAGTACCCTTGCCGATGTACAGTTGTATACGGGCGATACCGGCATAATTCCCGTTACGGTAGGTAGCCCGGTTTTTCCAGACATATCCCGCCCAGTTCAGAGCCTTTTGCAGTTTATCTTCGCAAGCCGCATCCTCCCACGACGAACCGTCCACCTTTCCGCTCAACACGTCGGAACGCACATAAATCACCGCCACCTGTTCGCCGTCGATCGTTTTCACCGCCGGAACGATCGGCTCGCTCTGGTCTATCTCATAAGCTCCGATGTCGATCGAGCAATCTTTGATGCGGGCGGTATAGTCCATATCCGTTTCCGGCAATACGATTCCGGAAGGACGGTTATGCCCGGCATTGATACAAGGCGAAGTTCCGTTCAGCCGGTAATCGTTCTGCTCGGCGTCGTCATTCGTATCCCGCACAAAACCGGGATCCTGATAGATCATGCCCGAGAGATTGGTCTTACCGCTGATCGAAGCCGACGAAGGCAGCGCACAGTTATAGAAATTCCCCACTACATTCGAGTGCAACATGATCTGGGAACTATTATCATTGCCGTAAACGATCGAGTTGTACATGTCGATGCTGCCGTCGGCAAAATAAAATCCGCAATAAATCGCCGACACGTCGCTGTTGTCCGAGCGGTTATCGACCACCGTATTGTTGAAGAACGAACCTTTTTCCAGATAAATGGCACTGCCGTTCGGCGCCCGGGTCCCGCCGCAATAGTTTCCGGCAAACACGCAGTTATACACCGTGCCGTAACGGAGATATACCGCCCCGCCGTACTGCTCGCCACCCGTATCGAGAAAACGGTTGTTGAAGAACGAACAGTTCGATACCACACCGTCGTTGAGGAACATCCCCGCCCCGCGCGACTGGTGCGTATTATTGCTGCCGCTGCTCGGCGAAAAATTGATATTGTTGCGGATAATGCAGTTTTCGATACGCCCGTTCTTACGCAAAGCCACACCTGCGCCACCGTCCTTGCCATGATATATGCGGGTACGACCGTTCTGGATGACAAATCCGTCCCACACGGTTTCACGGACAAACGGATTCAGCGGGACATTGTTCTTTTCGGTTGTTTCCAGATTGGAACTCCACGCATAATACGGAAAAGGCTGTGTCAATACCCGGTGCGTACGGTTGGCATTCGCATAATTCACATTCAGTTCATACGGATTGTCATTCCCGAATCCGCAGGGATCGGCAAATTTGGTATAGTCCTTGCCCAGTTCATCCGCTTCGGCAGTTGTCATGGACTGGATCACCGTAATGTATTCACGGGGATTGCGCATCGTCTTATCGGGAGTACCGGTAGAAGGGAATCCGCCCAATACATTCACGGCATCGCGCATGAAGAATCCACGGCTATTGGTATATTCGCCTTCCGCCACCCACACTTCGACACATCGGGTCGTATCTACCGTCGGTATCTGACGGGTAAAGCTACCGCTGCCATTGCTCCATTCGCTGGTTCCGCCTACGGTCGTATAGGCGATACCACCGGTTCCATTTTTTCGAAGCGAAGCGATATATGCCTGATTCACGGCATATTGCAACCCCGTGATACGACCGTCGGATGCTGTCGTATATTCTATCTCATCGTAAGGCAACCCGTCGTCGGTCCCATAATCGGCGTTACCGTTTATCGCATTCCGCCACGACGAGCCGTCGCCCGTGCCGAATGCCGTCCGCGACGTATTCCCCGGAGCATATTTCACATAGATCACCGTTCCGTTCGGGTTCAGACAGGTAGCCTCGTATGCACCGATATCCGGCAAACCGCCCGATCCGCGTTCGACACCGTATATATCGGCATCGGTCATCAGGTCGGGATATTCATCCGGAACCGATTTCGCCATACCGATCAACGGAGAGAGGCACGAAGGCTCGAACACCGCCGGACCGCCGCCCGGCGTATCGTATCCGAACAGCACCGTACCGATGGCCGACGACGCATTGACAAACGTCGGAACCGGGAATCCGTCCGTTTCGGTCAGACCTAACCGGATATTGTTCGTACCGGGAGCAAACAAATTCCATGCCTCCGGAGCATTCTGTATCCCCGACGCTTCCACCCTGAGCATGGCATCCCCGCTGCCGTTCAATTGCAGGTCGGACGACTGGGGGGCTTCGGGTGTAACTGTATTGCCCCAGAATACCGAATTGAAAATATCCGCCGACCCCGACGAAACATATACCCCGACACCTTTATTATGGATAAAATCGCAATAATTCGCTTCAAACGTCCCTTGCGTGAGAACCGCCGACGAAAACTCATTGTCGGACGATGCCATACTGGTATTGTTGTTCACCACCGTATTGACCATCACCAAACGTTTAGCTTCGTTCAGCATGGCGATAGCCGGTGCAGCAAGAGCCGTATTGTTTTCAATCATACAGTTTCGGACAATCATTTCGCCGGAACGTATCAATATCGCAGCCCCGTAAGGCACAAAACTGCTACCCGTCGAACAATCGGCATTCACGATATGCAAACCGTCCAATATGGCGGTACCCTCCTCGCGGAAAGTAACCAAATGCTTGGTCCGGCGGCCGTCGGACGTTCCGTCCAATCTGCCATCCCATACGGTACGGTAATTCACCGGGTCACGTTTGGATACTTCTGTCGTCGAACCGGCTGGAACGAACGTTTCGTACCGGTCGGTTGCACCGTCGGTACCGGTAAGGTCGGGATGAAAACCACCGTAAATGCCGATTCCCGCCCGCATCAATACCGTTGCCGTAGTGGCATCGGCATGGTTGTTGAGCTCCAATACCGTCGAAGATCCCGATTTGATCCAGATTTCCCGCGGATAACCGGGATAGTCGGTCACCGAAGCCAAATAGTCCAGCGCCCGGTTTACCGAACGTATGGCGTTGTCCCACGACGAACCGTCGTTCGAGAAGCTACCCGAACCGTAATCGATAAACATCACCAACTTATTATCTTTCAAAGCATATTGCAGCGGGTTAGGATCGACATAATACGCTCCGATCGTATAAGGAGTCCGTTTGGTTCGGCCCTGCAAACCGGTAGGATATACATAAATAGCCTCCGACGGGTCCAGACAGACATACGGTGCATTCGCCGACGAACCGCCTTTCGCCCGAAACGTAGAGCGGATACCCGGTTTCCACGAGCGGAAATTATCGGCAAAAGCAACAACCTCCTCCAATGTCGTTGTTCCCGTCCGGTCCGATTCGGTGACATAGACACCGGCAGGCGAAGATATGGGATCGAACGTGGCATTTCCGATCAGTTCGAAATAAGGATAGTCCGTTCCGGTCTCGCCGGTCGGGCTGCCGTTGTTCTCGTTCAACGGATAAAGCGATGCCGTAGAGGTATTCACCCCCCAGACCGTATTGGAAAGATCCTGCAACGCCGAATGCGACACCTGCACCGTTGCAGGATATTCCGAGGTAGCCTCCTGTGCATTCCGGGCAAAAAACTGATGCACATGGTCTGCCGTAGCATTCCCCCAGAAAGCCGTATTGAAAACGATACCGTAACCGTCTACCACCATGCCGCCGCTATTGCCGGCATCGTTCGACGAGCGCGAAACGCAGTAATTCTTCACCACCGTCGTATTGGACATCGCTCCTAAATTCGAGAAATGAACCCCTCCGGCATCGGATACCGCCGTGTTGTTGGAAACGACACAATCGGCTATCATTCCGTAATATCCGGAAGCCCGGTCGGTCAGGTCGGGAGCATTCACCGTTATCGCGCCGCATGCCACGCCACCGCCCAAACGGGCAGAATTGTTGATCATCTGTGATTTAGTAACAGTACCTTGACCATAAACATAAACACCGCCGCCTTTACCGTTCAGCACCTGTATACCCGGCGAAGCATTCCGGACAATCAGACATTGCGACACCGTACCGCCATTGTTAAGGAAAACACCGCCGCCATACGTCTGCGCAAAATTCTCCGTAACGATACAGTTACGTATCTCGCCATTGCCCGCCAGATAAACGCCACCACCCGCCCGCGACGAAGCGCCACGCTCACCGGCATCGGCACAACCTCCCATGATGGTCACACCGTCGAGCACCGTATGCACGTTCAAGGGGCGCAATACCGACGGTTCAGCCGTATTGGTATGAGGGAAAAATCCATTTTCACCGAACCACACGACGTGGTACGAGTTATTTCCGTAATTCTGCTCCCAACCGTTTTTTGCAGCATTCCATGCAAAGGCACGTTTGGCAGCATCATTCTTGTCGTTATCGTTGCCGTTTTGAGCCGACGCGAAAGCCTTGTCGGCGTTATCCTTGTCGGCGTCATTCTTACCGTTCTTGTCGGCATCGTCGGCATCTTCAGCAGTGTTGCCATCGTTGTCAGCATCGTCCGCATCGCCGGTTTTGCCGTCATCGGCTGGCGCGCCC